>Ga0268264_10000171_pt1 | contig 141050 bp, 129 predicted proteins | sample KBSSwiS32_FD_190357 | JGI IMG/M metagenome (GOLD analysis project Ga0268264, IMG submission 190357) | Switchgrass rhizosphere microbial communities from Kellogg Biological Station, Michigan, USA - KBS Switchgrass S3-2 (SPAdes) (version 2) | ecosystem: Host-associated > Plants > Roots >... | reverse complement strand
CCGTCTTCCGGCAGCCGGGGAACGTGCAGCCCTTGTCCCGGGCGAACAACGCTAACCGTTGGCCGGGGCTGGCCAGGCGGCGAGCGCGGCCGTAGGCGAGGGTGCCGAGGTGCTGGTCGAACACGACGGGCAGGGTTTTGGCGTCGACCCCGAGCCGCATCGCGGCCTGGACGCTGAGGTGGCCGCCGTGGTGGGTGGTGGCTTGTCCGGCGCGGGTTTCGAGTTGGTCGAGGGTCATGCTGATGATGAGGGTGGTCGGCACCCCGGCGGTCGTGGGGAGGTCCCCGGCCGCTAACAGGCGTTGGGCGGCGTGTTCGAAGGCGTCATGTCGGCGTGTTCGAAGGCGTCATGGCGGCGTTGGTCGATGCTGCGGTCATCCGGGATCGGGTCACTACCCGGCTCGACCACCGCTGGTTCGGACTCGAAAGTGGTGGGGGCGGGGATGCTCATGAGTGGGTGCAGCACGCTCTGCCACACCGCTAAACAGGTCGGGGTGAGCCGGCCGCGGAGTTCCCCGCAGCCGTCGGGTAACTCCCGCAGGCTGATGCTGCGGTGCCGGTCGGCTTGCCGGTCGCGGGGTTGGTCACCGTCGGGGTGCAGGTGGGCCAGGATCCGGGTGCCGAGGTGTTTCAACGTGACCGAGTCACTGCCAGCGGCCGCATACCCGGTCAACTCGGCATCGATCAGGTCCCGGTAGGTGGGCTGGTCCGATTCCGGCACCAGCCGCACCACATCCGCGATCACCTTCGTGTGGGCGATCGACACCGACCCGGTCCGGGCCGCGTCCGCGGCGACCGGCAGCAGCGGCGGCAACACAGCCCCGCTCACCGCCCGCCGGGTCCCCAACATCGCTACCGCCGCTGTGCGGGCCCGGGCCTGGGACAAGGTCGAAGCGGTCAACTGAGCCAGCAACGACCCGATATCCCGATAGCCACGCGACTCGGCGATCCCACGACCGATCACCTCACCCAACACCCGGTGATCCACCGCCGCCAACCGGCGCGTCACCCGATCCGCCGCCCGCACCACATCCAACAGCTGATCCTCGGTCAGCCTCGACAAATCCGCATCCAACAGCTCCGAGATCGCATCATCGATCCGCAACAACGACCCGTCCACGGGCTCGGTCTCGGTCGCTGTCATGACCCAAACCTACGACAGAGGTACGACACTTTCCGCCGACACGATAAGGAGGAACCAAATGCGGCCGCTCGCCGACGGCAGCCGGCCCGCGTGACAAGGCTCGCCGCGTCGCCGCCTGACTCAGTCGCTGTCATCACCCAAACCTAGGACACCGGTACGACACTTTCCGCATGAGAACCAACTATGCATCGAGGGAGATTGTCCCGAACGTGCAAGGCTAAACCCGCTTAGCCACCTCACAGATTTCGACCGGGATCAGTACAGCGGTAAACCGGGGCTGAAGCCCAACGATGAACGGACGGTATTGTCCGAGTCATGACCGACTATCAGCCGATGCCGCCTGAGTCGGGCTCTGGTCGCTTTCCCGGCTCGCCGTACGCCGCCGATGAGATTCGACAACCGCCGAAGGCGCTGCGGCCAGTCATCTATCTGCTTCTGATCAACCTTGGACTTTCGATTCTTCTGACACTTCTGGTGTTCGCCTTCCGGCACAGTGTCGTTAACTTTCAGGTAAGTCACGCTCGGATCGATCGCAACCGTCCGATACAGCTGCAGCTGAACATTGCGCGCACCGCCGCTCGAGTCAGTATCTATTCACGCGCGTTCGGAAACATCGTGGTGGCCGTCGTCTATTGGTTCCTGGTCCGCAGTCTGCTCAACGGCAAGCGACGGGCTTATCGCCGGGTACTGCTGCTCTCGATACTTGGCATCGTCAGCCTCATTTTCCTTTGGACGAAGCCGTATCCCAATTGGATCCGGGCCGAGCAGGTGGTTCAGTCCTTGGTTTTGGCGGCGATCCTGTACCAAGTCACCCGTCCGGACGTCCGCAGTTTCTTTGCCAAGCCGAAAACCTAGACTGGACGCATGACTGACGGTACGGCTTCGGAAGCCGACGTTCGAGGGGTCGCCGAACGCGCCCGCGTGGCGTCGGTCGAGTTGGCCCCGTTATCGCGGGCGGCCAAGGACGCAGCGCTGCACACGATGGCCGATGCCCTGGCGGCGGCCACGGACGACGTCCTGGCTGCCAATCAGCTGGACGTTGATTCGGCGCGGTCTTCGGGTACAGACGAGCAGATTGTGGACCGGCTGGCTCTCACGCCGGACCGGGTCGCTGCCATGGCCCAAGGACTGCGGGATGTGGCTGCTCTGCCCGATCCGGTCGGGGAGGTCATCCGCGGCTACACCCAGCCCAATGGCCTGGAGATTCGCCAGGTCCGGGTACCACTCGGTGTCGTTGCCGTCGTTTACGAGGCTCGACCCAACGTCACCGTTGACACGGCCGGCTTGGCGTTGAAAGCCGGGAACGCGGCGCTGCTGCGAGGTTCGGCCAACGCCTATCGTTCAAACCTGGTGTTGGTGCGGGTGATGTCCGAGGCAGCGACCAAGAGCGGTCTGCCGGCCGATGCGGTGCAGCTGGTGCCCGGCACCGATCGCTCCAGCGTCGGGCATCTGCTCACCGCGCGAGGCCTGGTCGACGTGATTATTCCGCGAGGTGGGGCGGGCTTGATCAGGTTCGTGGTCGAGAATGCCACGGTTCCGGTTATAGAAACAGGCGTCGGCAACGTGCATGTATATGTGGATGCCGACGCCGACCTCGACTTGGCGGAAGCGATCGTCCTCAATTCGAAGGTGTCTCGTCCAAGTGTCTGCAATGCCGCCGAGACGCTGCTCGTACACGAAGCGGTAGCCGCTGCTTTCTTGCCCCGCATCACGGCGGCCCTACAGGCCAACGGCGTTACCGTGCATGGCGATTCGAAGTTCGCGGCCGTCAACGACTTGGTTCGGCCGGCCGACGACGATGACTGGGCCTCGGAGTATCTGTCCCTGGACATAGCCGCCAAGGTAGTGGCCGACGTTGATGAGGCGATCGGGCACATCCGGCGCTGGTCCTCGGGCCACACCGAGGCTATCGTCACTCGCGACCTGGTCACTGCTCGCCACTTCACCGCCCGCGTCGACTCGGCCGCGGTGATGATCAACGCCTCGACTCGTTTCACCGACGGCGGCGAATTCGGGTTCGGGGCTGAGGTCGGCATCTCGACCCAGAAGCTGCACGCCCGTGGTCCGATGGGTCTGGCTGAACTAACCTCGACGAAATGGATTGTCACCGGAGACGGCCAGATCCGCTAACTTTTGCGATATCCCCGAATTCTGATCATGGCGGGTCGTTGACGAACTGGAATTGAATCCGCACATCGGAGTTCAGTTCCATGATCAACGTGGAGTCGCTGGCTGACCAGACGTCGGGCACCAAGAACATTCGATCCTTGCCCTCGATCAGTAGCCGAAGATGGCGGTAGCGGTAATGGAATACCTGTCCCGTCGAGGCGGGCAGCTGAGTTTCCTCGATTCCAGGACTGCGCAAGAACAGACGTTCCTTGGTGTCGAGGATGACCACCGGAAGGCGGTCGAGGTTTCGGGCTGTGTGTTTGGCCAATCCACGTCCGGTCCACTGGGCAACGGTGGCGGTGGCCCAGAACAGGCAAATGGCCACGACCGCCAGGACGAATACCAGGGCCGCCCCGCGCATCGGGGTGCCGCGAAGTCGCAGGGCATAGCTGGTCAGGACGGTTCCGGTCATCAGCACCAGCGGTGTGAATAGTGGATAGGGCGACCAATCCGCGACCAGAGGATAGCCGAAGATGAGGAGCAGGCCTGCGACCAGGAACACGATCCCGACCACCAGGCCGGGGCGAATCCAGCCGCGAACGGCCTCCGGACGGCGGACGATTCCTCGATGTAGTAAGACCAAACCAGCGCCGCCCAGGGTGATAACCAGCAGCGGAACCAGCAAGGTTTGTGGACTCTTCATCGCATAGTCCTGGGTGGACAGTCCGATCGTGTCCACGTCGACACCGAAATAGTCGTACTGTGCCCGCGAAGACACGTAACCGAAGTAGAACAGCAGCGTGGTCAGCACCGTTACCGGGGCCACCACTGACGTGCCCAGGCTGATCCAGCGTTCGAGCTGCCCCGATGGGCCGCCGGAGGAGGATTTCGCGGGCTCGTCCATGATCAGCCTGATGCCGAGGAACTGGAATCGGCCAATGGCTGCAGGGCAATCGTGACCGGACCATTCTGGGCGACCGCGCCGGCAAAACTTCGGCACTGTTGCTCTTCGGCAATCGCGCACGTCACCTGTCCGTTGAAACCGAGGATCGGTTTGTCGCCCGTCGGTCGGCCGGTGAACTTGATGGCGAGCACACAAGTGTCGTTGTTCGAGGTGAGCCGGAAGGCCGCGTCCTGACAGGATCGATGCCCACCGCCGCAATCGTTGTCGACGATTGCGAAGGCTCGGTCAGGCTTGAACACAAAATCGGTGAACGTGACCTGGTAATTGTCGGGGATCTGCGGACCGGCCCAGCCGACGAACGCGCACTGGATCGTCTTGTCATTATCGAGAAGCTGCGAATTTCCGCCGCCCGGAAGGCCGGGCAGGCTGATGCTTACCGTGCTCGGCGCGGCTGACTGGGCCGGCTCGTTCCCGCTGGATTCGGTGGGCGGAGCGCTCGTCTCCTCGGCGGCCACGGTCGTGCCGCTGCCGTCTGAACCGCCACCCGATCCGCTGCTACTTCCGCAGCCGCTGACGGTGAACAGGGCCATCACGATCGCGGTGACAGTGCGCAGCAGATGTATGCGGGCCGATGCCGTGCCCATCGCCGCTCACCTAGGCCGTTCCGGAGGTGCCGGCCGCGGAGGCCAAAGCCCAGAGCACCTCGGGATGCCGGATATCGCTGTGGGCGCCGCTGAATGCCGATTGATTGGCCGCGATGATCGAGTCCGAATCGAGCAGGTACGTCTTGCCGGACTCGAAGTTGTACGGGTGCTGGACGGCTGACAGCGGAACCGACACGGTGTCGGCCATCTGGAAGCCGTCGTGACCCATGCCGCCCCACCGGTAGGTCAGGTCGTCCGCGCCCTGGCTGTCCTCGTGCTTGAGCATGCTGGCCGCCGGGTACCACCAGCCCACAGCACGATCATGAACGGAGAAAGTGGCCAGCATCGGCCCGTCGACCCGAGCCCGAAAATCGGCAAGCGCACCAGAGCGACTGTGGTCGATCGGCATTGGGGCGGCGAAGGCGAAGTGGGAGAAGGCGCCCTGTACCAGGTACAGCGTCTTGACCGGGCTGGTGCCGTCCTTCGGTAGTCCCGTCAGGGCGAAACTCACGAGGCGGGCGCCGAAGCTGTGGCCCATGAGGTGCACGCGTGGTGTCGGGTTGAGCGAGGCGATAAGCGGACCGAGCCCGTTCCGGCCGACCACGCCGGCCCGATTCTTCATCTCGTAGTACGACAGTGTCCGCAAGACCTCGCGCCCTCCGTGCCACAGCGCGGTGAACGGATTACCCACCCCTTGCGCGGCGTTGGGCGGTAGCTTGCTCATCGATGCTGCATGCCCGAAGACGGCGGCCGTGTTCGCGTCCATGGCGCCCGCTTCGCCGGAATCCTCTTCTGCGAGCGGGGGAGTCGTAACCAAGCCCTTGGCCAGCGTGTGAAACTCCTCGAGGTCGGCCGCGTCCTGCGGCTGGGTGTCGAGTAGGTCACCGATCCTTTTCAGGTCGGCCTGTTGGGTGGGAAACGCCGGAGCTAACGCCGCGGCCAGCTGAGCACCGGTCGAGGGGGTGTCCGGAGTCTGCGGATCGTCTTCGGGAAAGAGCAATGACGGCCAGAAGATGCCGACGGCGACGCTGGTCGCCAGCTTGTCACCGAGTAATCCCGCGAGCCCACCGAACATGTCCTCATACATTCCCCGTGCGGACCCGGCGCTGTTGTTCCAGCCGTGGGAGAAGAAGAAGACGTCCTGGACTCCGCCGGCGTTCACGGCGGCCGGCAGGCCTCCATCGTCGCTGAGGTGCCCGTCGGCATCGAAGCTCACTTCGAAGTACCGCAATCCCTGAAAGTTCTTGTCGTCGGCCATGGTCATTTCCCCTTGTCGGGACGTCTAAAAGTGAGGTTGACGCCGTCGTCGGCGGCGGTTCAGCTGTTGGACAGGACTCGCATCAGATCCACGAGTCCAGATCCCTGAAAGAACTGATGACGGTCCAACGTGGTGGCGTTGGCGAGAAACATCTCCTTGACCTTCAGCGGCTGGCCGATGAATTCGGTGCGTGCTGACAGGTACGCCGCGATCGCCCCGGAAACATGAGCAGCCGCCATCGAGGTTCCTCGTTCCTCGACATAGCAGCCGATCTTGCTGGGATCATCCACGGCCAGTGGTGCGATGCCGGCCCGCATCGCGCCGGTGGCGGCTGAGGTGATGCGTTCGCCCGGAGCAACCAGGTCGGGCTTTGCTCGGCCGTCGACCGTCGGGCCCTTGGAGGAGTCGAACGTGATTCCGAAGGTGTGTGGCTTGTAGCGGTGGGTGGATCCGACCGTGATGGCCATCGCCGAATTTCCGGGATCGGTAATCGTCGACAACATTCCGTACAGGTCGTTGCTGGCTCCGTGCACCGTGCCACCGGCACCGCCGTTGCCCGCGCTGACCACGGCGACGACGCCGCTACCGACCAGCAGGTCCAGCTCGCGGCACAACGGGCTTTGCCCGGCGGCATATTCCTCGGGCAGCCAGTCACACCCGAGTGAGATGTTGACGCCGTGAATGCGCAAGTGCTGGCCATCGGCGTTGGCAGTTCGGATGTAGTCCAGCGCGGCAATGACGGCGCTGGACAGCGTTTGCCCATTATCGGTAAGGACTTTCAGACTGACGATCCGGGTGTCCGGTGCGACGCCGGCCAGCTTGCGGCCCTCGTCGAGCGTGCGTTGAACCCAGGACGGCAGTCCCTGGGCGGTGGGTTCGTTGGCGGCGATGCGCATCATCGCCGGATCGGTGGGAGCCGAACCCGCGATGATCCCGGCCACGTGGGTGCCATGGCCGAAGTTGTCGATCAGGGCCGGGGCCGGATCGTCCGGGTCCGCCGGCGGTTGGATTCCGGCGCCCGACACGAGGTAGGTGAAGTCCCGGTGCAAACGGGCCACGGACCCGTCGGTGAGGTTGCCGTCGGCGAAATGTGGATGAGTAGCGTCCACACCGGAGTCGATCACCGCCCACACGATGTCCGCACCGGTCGAGCCGTAGGTCCGGAAGGCGGCGTCGGCTTTGATGGTGCTGACTGATCGGTCCAAATGGGCTTCGACGATGTAGTCCGGCCAGATCCGGTAGATGGTCCGCCGACGATCCTCTTGGGCCTCGGTCAGGCCGTCACCGGTGCCGGTGGCCGAAGCCGTGGGAGCGTCGACGGCGATGAGCTGCGTGATCTCCTGCGGAGTCAGCAGGCAGCGCATGTAGTGGGTGGCGATCGGAATCGGATCCGGCGGAGCACCGACGCCATCGCCGAACGCCTCCCGGAAGACAGCCCGGAAATCATCGCGTCCCGCTTCGGGATCGGCGCCGTGGGCCAGATTCAGCTCGACCAGGACGGCCTGTCGGTCTCCCACGGTGGCCACCAGTCTTCGGCGGACGTCCTCGCCGATGCCGGGATCATCGCTGATCAGTGGGCTGACCAGTTCCCGGCGCATGGGCGCCCGTCGTCCCGCTGGACGGTTCTCGGCCGGTTTGCGGCGTTTTGTGCGTGGCGTCACGAGCCTCATCCCCCCAGAGCCCAAGCCTGACCAGCTCGTCCCCCCGATATCGATGGAAGGAGAACGAAACTGCTCTGGCGATACCTGGCAACCCTGACCGTGCACCCCCGTACAACCGCGTCCAGTATCCTGGCTTTCGGGCCGGCGTAGTCCCTTAATTCAGAATCAGTGCAATCAATTTCGAACGAGGCTGCGCGTGGGTGACGTCACCGGTTTCTTGAAGCATGGCCGTCAGTTGCCGGTCCGGCGCCCGGTCTCAGTCCGGATCTCGGACTGGAAAGAGGTCTATGAGGCCTCCGATGACGCGGTCACCCGCGATCAGGCCGCGCGGTGCATGGACTGCGGCATCCCGTTCTGCCACAACGGCTGCCCGCTGGGCAACCTGATCCCCGAGTGGAACGACCTGGTCTACCGCGATCGCTGGGCCGATGCCATCGACCGCCTGCACGCGACCAACAACTTCCCGGAGTTCACCGGCCGGCTCTGCCCGGCGCCGTGTGAAGCCTCGTGCGTGCTCGGCATCAGCCAGGACCCGGTGACGATCGAGCAAGTCGAGAAGGAAATCATCGAGCGAGCCTGGGCCGAAGGCTGGGTGTCGCCGCAGCTTCCCACCAGGCGGACCGGCAAGAAGGTGGCCGTCGTCGGGTCCGGACCCGCGGGTTTGGCCGCGGCCCAGCAGCTCACCCGGGCCGGGCACGATGTCGTCGTCTACGAGCGGGCCGACCGGATCGGCGGATTGCTGCGCTACGGGATCCCCGAGTTCAAGATGGAGAAGCGGGTCATCGACCGGCGAATTCAGCAGATGACCGCCGAAGGGACCACCTTCCGCGCCTCGGTCAATGTCGGGGTCGACATCGGTGTCGAGGATCTGCGGGCTCAACACGACGCGATCCTGCTGACCGGGGGAGCGACCCAATGGCGGGATTTGCCGATCCCGGGCCGGGACCTCAACGGCATCTATCAGGCGATGGAGTTCTTGCCCTGGGCCAATCGGGTCCAGCAAGGCGATATCGCGCAAGCGCCCATCAGCGCAGCGGGCAAGCGCGTCGTGATTATCGGCGGCGGTGACACCGGGGCCGACTGCCTCGGAACTTCGCACCGGCAGGGCGCGGCGTCGGTCCATCAATTCGAGATCATGCCCCGGCCGCCGGTCGGGCGACCGGTCAGCAACCCGTGGCCAACCTGGCCGATGATGTTTAGGACCTCCTCGGCCCACGAAGAGGGCGGCGAGCGCGTCTTTTCGGTCAACACCGAGTGCTTCGTGGGGGACGAAGACGGCAACCTCACTGCGTTGCGTGCGCATGAGGTCGAATTCGTGGATGGCCGGTTCGCCAAGGTCGAGGGGTCGGACTTTGACCTGCCGTGCGAGCTCGTGCTGCTGGCGATGGGCTTCACCGGGCCCGAACGCAACGAACTTCTCGACGGTCTCGGTGTCGAGCTGACCGACCGGGGCCTGGTGGCTCGGGACGCCAACTGGGGTACCAACGTCGATGGCGTGTTCGTGGCCGGCGACATGGGCCGTGGCCAGAGCCTGATCGTGTGGGCAATCGCCGAGGGACGATCAGCGGCGGCCGCGGTCGACGGCTGGCTGATGGGATCGACGGACCTGCCGTCTCCAATCACGCCGACCACGTTCTCTCAGAAGTAGGCGCGGCCAACAGTCGGGCAGCACGATTGTCGGGGGAACTCGTAGGATCGCGGCCATGGCAGAGCACGCCGTTCCCGACGCCGACAACGCCCCTCGTCGCGTTGGCATTATGGGTGGGACGTTCGATCCCATCCATCACGGTCACTTGGTCGCCGCCAGCGAGGTGGCTGACCTGTTCGACCTCGATGAGGTGGTGTTCGTCCCGACCGGACAGCCCTGGCAGAAGGCCGAACGCGAAGTGAGTCCGGCCGAACACCGATACCTGATGGCGGTGGTCGCGACCGCGTCCAACCCGCGATTCTGGGTCAGCCGAGTCGATATTGATCGGCCCGGTCCGACCTACACGGTTGACACGGTCCGCGACGTCGGTGTGGCGCGTCCCGGTGCCGATCTGTTCTTCATCACGGGGGCCGACGCCCTGCAAGCAATTTTGTCCTGGAAGGACGCCGACGAGCTGTTCGGCATGTGTCACCTCATCGGCGTGACCCGACCCGGCTATCACCTGTCCGGCGATCACCTGCCGTCAACCGCGGTGACCCTGCTCGATGTGCCGGCCATGGCGATTTCGTCCTCGGCAGTCCGTCAACGAGTGCGCGCGGAACGCCCGATCTGGTATCTCGTGCCCGATGGCGTAGTGCAGTACATCGGCAAGCACCGGCTCTACGCTCGCAGCTTGGTCAGCCCGTAGCGGATCTCGTCGCTGTAGGTGCCGTCGCGGTTGCGCAGCCGCCCCGCGAACACACCTTCCCGAACGAACCCGGCCGACTCCGCGGCTCGGGCTGAGGCGAGGTTCTGGTCCTTGCATCCAAGCTCGAGACGGACAAAGTCTGTGTGTTCAAAGGCCCAGTCCGTCAACAGTCGAAGCGCTCTGGTGGTGTACCGGCGGCCTCGAAACTCGGGGACCAGGCCGTAGCCGACGTTCGCCACCCCGGGTGGGCCGAAGGCCCGCAAAACGATTCCGCCCGCGCCGCTGCCCGTGGCGGCGTCGACGATCAGGAATCGGATAGCGGGCTGGACCAGCCGGTCAAGTGCTGCCTTGGCCGCTTGCAACCGCGCCTGTTCTTCGGTCAGGTCGTCGGCAAACAACGACCAGCGCCGAGATTCGGCATTGTTGTTCTCGGCCATCATGGTCGGCCAGTCATCCGCCCGCAGATTCCGGACGATAACGACGCCGTCGCTGAGACCGCCATCAGGTAGGGCCGGCCAGGTAGGGGAGACAGGCAGCCCGGCGTCGGTGGCCACCCGGCCGAACAGAGCACAGTCGACCGGCCCGTCGTCAGATACCTGTCGGTGCCGGCTGATCCCCTCGAACCGAAAGCCTGCCTTGAGCGCGACCGCGGCTGAGGCCGAGTTGGTGACATAGGTCAGGATCTCGACCCGGGCGGCCCCGCTGCGAAAGGCAAAGTCGGCCAAGGTCCGGGTGGCTTCGGTCGCGTAGCCGCGATTCCAGTCGGTCGCGCCGATCCAGTACCCGATCTCCACCGAGGTTGCCCGCGGTCGGGGGATCTTCAAACCCGCCGCGCCGACCACCCGTCCCGAGGTGGTCTCGACCAGCGCACAGACCAGCTCGGAGGCTTCGATCCGAGCCTGAACGGCCCGTTCGGTCACAAAGTAGGTCGCGTCAGCCTTGGTATACGGCCGGGGTAGATCAAGATAGGGATGCATTCGATCATCGGCCATGATCGCTTCGACGGCCCCGACATCGTCGGCTTGGAACGGTCTGAGAGTCAATCGCTGGGATTGCAGCACCAGATCGTCGAGTTCTACGCCGTTCCACTCGCCCACGAGAAACAAGCCTGCCAGATTGCCGCGTCGAACGGGTGTAACGGTGCCGCGGTCCAGGGTGGCCACGTACTATCGGCCTGTGGTTCTCAACAAGATTCTGCGGGCCGGCGAGGGCAAGATCGTCCGCCGGCTGTCCTCGATCGCCGATCACATCGAAACCCTCGAAGAGGACTATGTCGATCTGAGCGATGCCGAGCTGCGCGAACTGACCGAACAGTTCAAGCAGCGCTACCTCGACGGTGAGACTCTGGACGAGTTGTTGCCCGAGTCCTTCGCTGTGGTTCGCGAGGCCGCCCGCCGCACGTTGGGCCAGTTTCACTACAAGGTCCAGCTCATGGGCGGGGCCGCGCTGCACCTGGGCAACATCGCTGAGATGAAGACCGGTGAGGGTAAAACTCTGGTCTCGACGCTGCCCGCCTACCTGAACGCGATCTCCGGTGCGGGCGTCCATGTGGTCACGGTGAATGACTACCTGGCCAGCCGGGATGCCGACTGGATGGGACGGGTGCACCGATTCCTCGGGCTGTCCGTCGGCAAGATCCTGTCGAACATGACGCCGGACGAGCGCCGCAAGAGCTATGCCGCCGATATCACCTACGGCACGAACAACGAGTTCGGATTCGACTACCTCCGCGACAATATGGCGTGGTCGACCGATGACCTGGTCCAGCGTGGCCACAACTTCGCGATCGTCGACGAGGTCGACTCGATCCTGATCGACGAGGCTCGCACACCATTGATCATTTCCGGCCCGGCCGATGAAAATCAGCGGTGGTATCCGGAGTTCGCGCGGCTGGCCCCGCGGATGCAGAAGGACGTGCACTACGAGGTCGAAGAAGGCAAGCGCACTATCGCGGTTACCGAGGCGGGCGTGGAGTTCGTCGAGGACCAGCTCGGCGTCGACAACCTGTACGAGGCCGCGAATACGCCGCTGGTCGGCTACCTGAACAACGCACTGAAGGTCAAGGAGCTCTACAAGCGCGACCGCGACTACATCGTGCGTGATGGTCAGGTGCTGATCGTGGATGAGTTCACGGGCCGGGTACTGGTTGGACGCCGGTACAACGAAGGCATGCACCAGGCGATCGAAGCTAAAGAGAATGTCGAGATCCAGCAAGAGAATCAGACGCTGGCCACGATCACCCTGCAGAACTATTTCCGGCTCTACGACAAGCTTTCGGGCATGACCGGAACCGCCCAGACCGAAGCAGCTGAGCTGCATCAGATCTACAAGTTGGGCGTCGTGCCGATTCCGACCAACCGTCCGATGATCCGTGGTGACCAGACGGACCTGATCTACAAGAGCGAAGACGCGAAGTACGCGGCCGTCATCGACGATCTGGCTGAGCGGCATGATCGTGGTCAGCCGGTGCTCGTCGGGACGGCCAGCGTGGCCAAGTCCGAGCTGCTCGCTAACCTGTTGCTCCGCCGCGGCATTCCGCATGAGGTCCTCAACGCCAAGCAACACGACCGCGAGGCCGGCATCGTCGCTATGGCTGGTCGTAAGGGTGCCATCACGGTCGCGACGAACATGGCCGGACGGGGTACGGACATCATGCTGGGCGGCAACCCCGAATTCATCGCCGACACCGAATTGCGCGAGCGCGGCCTGAACCCGACTGACACGCCGGAAGAGTATGAAGCGGCATGGTCGAGTGCTCTGGCCAAGGCTCAGGACCAGGTGGCTCGTGAGCACGACGAGGTTGTGGAGCTCGGCGGCCTGTACGTCCTCGGTACCGAACGTCACGAGTCGCGCCGGATCGACAACCAGCTGCGCGGACGAGCCGGTCGTCAGGGTGACCCGGGGGAGTCGCGTTTCTATCTGTCCATGGGTGATGAGCTCATGGTGCGGTTCAACGGCGAGCGGATCGCTTCCATGATGAACATGCTGCGGCTGCCCGAGGACACCCCGATCGAGAACAAGACGGTGTCCAAGGCGATTCAGTCGGCCCAGACTCAGGTCGAGCAGCAGAACTTCGAGATCCGCAAGAACGTCCTCAAGTACGACGAGGTCCTGAACAAGCAGCGCACGGTGATCTACGACGAGCGGCGCCAGGTGCTCAACGGCGTGGACATGTCCGACCAGATTCGGCCCATGATCACCGACGTCATCACCGCCTACGTCACTGGTGCCACTTCCTCGGGCTACCCGGAGGAATGGGACTTGGAGAACCTGTGGGTGGCCCTGAAAACTCGCTATCCGATCTCATTGACCATCGATGAGGCGATTGAAACCGCTGGTGGCGATCGCAACGATCTGACTCGTGAGTTCCTGATCGAAGAGATCGTGGCCGACGCTCAAGCCGCTTACGAGCAGCGCGAGCTCGAGCTCGGCAGTGAGGTCATGCGCGAGCTGGAGCGGCGAGTTCTGCTGTCGGTGACCGACCGCAAGTGGCGCGAGCACCTCTACGAGATGGATTACTTGCAAGAGGGCATCGGCCTGCGGGCGATGGCCCAGCGCGATCCGCTGGTCGAGTATCAGCGCGAGGGCTTCGACATGTTCTCGGCCATGATGGACGCGATCAAAGAGGAGTCGGTCGGCTTCCTGTTCAACCTCGAGGTCCAGGTCGAAGAGGAGTCCGCGCCGACGGAACCGGAAACGGACGCCGAGCGTCTGGTGGCCGAGATTGCCGCGGGCCGGTTGAACGGTGACGCGCCGGCTGGTGGCGATCACCCCCAGATCTCGGCCAAGGGCTTGGGCCGTACCGGCAGCTCAGCGCCGCTGACCTACAGCGCTCCTGCACTGGGCTCGGACACCCCAGAGCTGCACACCGAGGCGGCCGACTCCAACGGCAGTTCGGCCAACGGTTCGGGCAGCTCATCCCGCGCGGCAGCTCAACGTCGGACCAGGTCCAATCCCAACCGCGGCTCGCGAGGCAACAAGCGCAAGCGGTAGCGCGGGCGGGCCACCCCGGTGTTCAAGGTTGCCTTCCTGGAGCCGAAGATTCCGCAGAATGCCGGTAACGCGATCCGAATGGTTGCCGGTACCGGTTGTGAGCTGCACCTGATAGGTCCGCTGGCCTTCGAGTTCACCGACGCTCGGCTCAAACGGGCCGGCCTGGATTACCACGACCTGGCATCGGTGACCGTCCACGCCGATTTGGATGCGGCCTGGGCAGCGTTGCTCCCGGCGCGGGTGTTCGCCTTCACGGCCCACGCCGAGATCAACTTCGCTGATGTTGTCTACGAGCCGGACGATGTGTTGCTCTTCGGATCCGAGCCGAGCGGCCTGCCCGCGCTGGTGCTCAACGATTATCGCGTGACGCAGCGGGTCCGTATTCCGTTGCTGGCGGGGCGGCGATCGCTGAACTTGTCTAATGCCGCCGCCGTCGCCGTGTACGAGGCCTGGCGGCAGAACGGATTCTCGGGCGCCTGACTTTCCTTGATCATCTGTAGGTTTTGGGGCCCAGAGGAACCAAAACCTACAGATGATCAACGGTTCGGGGTCAGAGCGAACTCGCGCGGCGCCGTCGTTTACCCGCGATGTCGGTCGTCTCTGGGATTATGTAGCTATGCCGCTCTACCGGGACGAGGCCGTCGTGCTGCGCGTCCACAAGTTGGGCGAAGCTGACCGGATCGTCACCTTGTTCACCAAGCGGCACGGACGCGTGCGAGCGGTCGGTAAAGGGGTGCGCCGCACCCTGTCCCGTTATGGCGCGCGCCTCGAACCGGGCAGCCACATCGACGTCCAGCTGCACACTCGTACGGCCGAACCGGACGCTGCTCGTGGGCATCCCCGCAATACCGGGCTCGACATCATCACTCAGGTCGAGACGGTCGACAACTACGGGGCCCGGGTCTCCAATAACTACCCGGCCTGGACGGCGGCGGTTGCCATCTGTGAGACGGCCGAGCGCTTCACCGCTGAAGAGGGCGAACCAGCGTTTCGCCAGTACCTGCTGGTCGTCGGGGCGCTGCGGTCACTGGCCGATCGCGAACATGAACCGTCAGCCATCCTGGATGCCTTCTTGATCCGGTCGATGTCGCTGGCCGGATGGGAACCAGCCATCGCCGAATGCGCGGTCTGCTCGGCACTCGGGCCGCACGCGGCGTTCAACATCGCGGCCGGGGGAGCGGTGTGCCCGACCTGCCGTCCGGTCGGATCAGCCCGTCCGCTGCCCGAATCGATGGCGATGATGTCGGCCTTGCTCAGCGGCGACTGGACGACCGCTGATGCAGCGAGCTCGGCCGCCAGCCGCGAAGCCAGCGGCCTGATCGCGGCTCACCTTCAGTGGCACTTGGAACGGGGCATCCGATCGCTGCCCCTCGTCGATCGCTGACCCGGGCATCGGTCCGGACATCGAGTCTGGACATCAAGTCTGAACATCGAGTCTGGACATCAAGCGGGCTCGCTCGGGGGTAGTTCGTCCCAACCGCCGCCGTGGGCGCGCTGGATCAGTTCGTTGAGTGCCGGTCCGACGACCTGGGGAAATCCTTGCAACTGGACCGCGATGCTGTAGCGGTCGCTGGCCACCACACTCTGCGGACTGGCCGGATCGGTCGCGAGTCGCTCGGTCAGCGTCAAAAGCTGATAGGCGATGCCCCGGGTGGTCAAGAAGGTGCCCACCTGCTGCACCTCGTTCTCATCGACGGTCTGCAGGAACACCTGTCCGTTGATCCAGCCTGTCATTTCCATGGCTCAATCTTGCGCCATTGCGCCCGTACTACGGTTGGCGGATGCCCAGCAGACCCAGTTGGCCCGACCCGCCGCCGCATTCGACCGGGGTTCGTCCCCCGACAATTCCGTCCGAACTGGTTCCCAAGCACGTGGCGATTGTCATGGACGGAAATGGCCGGTGGGCCAACGCCCGCGGCCTGCCCCGGACCGAAGGCCACCGAGCGGGCGAGGCCGCGCTCATGGATGTGCTGTACGGAGCCATCGAGATCGGCGTCCAGGTCGTGTCGGCCTATGCCTTCTCGACCGAGAACTGGCGGCGTTCACCGGAGGAAGTCCGCTTCCTGATGGGCTTCAACAAGGACGTGCTGCAGCGCCGCCGCAACGAGCTCAGCCAGTACGGGGTGCGAATCAGGTGGGCCGGACGGCGCCCCCGCCTCTGGCGCAGCGTGATCAGCCAACTCGAAGACGCCGAGCAGTACAGCCGGGACAACGACCGGCTGACCCTGCAGTTCTGCGTCAACTATGGCGGCCGGGCCGAAGTGGTCGATGCGGCCCGAGCGCTGGCCAAGCTGGCGGCCGAAGGCCGCATCAATCCCGACAAGATCGATGAGAAGGTGTTTGCCCGCTATCTCGACGAACCGGGACTGCCCGACGTTGATCTGTTCATACGGACGTCGGGGGAGCAGCGCACATCGAATTTCCTGCTGTGGCAGTCGGCCTACGCGGAGCTGATGTTCGTCGATACACCCTGGCCGGACTTCGATCGCCGGCATTTGTGGGCCGCCTGCGAGAGTTATGCCCGGCGTGATCGGCGCTTCGGCGGCGCCGTCGACGTTCCCCTCGCGGATGAGGCCAAGCGATGATCGCGATCTTTCAGTTCCGACCGGCCGGTGAGCCGGGCGGATTCGCCGAGCAGGCCGAGTCGGCGCTGAGCGTGCTGGCGGCCCGTCCGGGCTTTGTGCGGGGGTCCCTCGGCCGCTCGACCGACGACGAGCAGGCTTGGGTGCTGCTGACCGAATGGGAGTCCGTCGGCGCCTACCGGCGCGGGTTGGGAGCCTATGACGTCAAGCTCACCGCCACCCCCGTCCTGAGCCAGGCGCTGGACGTGCCAAGCGCCTTCGAAACGCTGGTTCGCATCGATGAACAGGGGACGGTCATCCGCACCGCCAGCGATCGGGCGTCCGCCGACCGGCCGGTGGGCTGAGGGCCGATAGGCTTGTACGCAGACCCCGCTCGCCACAGAAATTCGGAGTGATTCCGTGCCCGTCGACAAGACCGATGCAGTCGTCAGCCTGGCCAAGCGCCGTGGCTTCGTTTTTCCGGCGGCGGAAATTTACGGCGGCACCCGATCAGCCTGGGACTACGGCCCACTGGGCGTGGAGCTGAAGGAGAACCTGCGCCGCCAATGGTGGAAGACGATGGTGACCAGCCGCGATGACATCGTCGGCCTGGATTCATCGGTGGTCCTGCCTCCGGCCGTGTGGGAAGCCTCGGGACACCTTGCTACGTTCTCCGATCCGCTCACCGAATGCACGAACTGCCACAAGCGGTATCGAGCTGATCATCTGATCGAGGACTTCGAGCGCAAGAAGGGTCCCGCGCCCGAGGGCGAGTGGACGATCGATGACATCGCCTGTCCCAACTGTGGCAACCGGCACATCTGGACGGAACCGAAGCAATTTTCCGGGATGCTCAAGACACACCTGGGTCCGGTCGAGGACGAGTCGGGGTTAGCTTATCTGCGTCCCGAGACAGCACAGGGAATTTTCCTCAACTTCAACAACGTGATGACGACCGCTCGCAAGAAGCCGCCGTTTGGGATTGCCCAGACCGGAAAGTCATTTCGTAACGAGATCACCCCGGGCAACTTCATCTTTCGTACCCGGGAGTTCGAGCAGATGGAGATGGAGTTCTTCGTCGAGCCCGGCACCGACGAGCAGTGGCACGAGTACTGGCTCAAGGCCCGCTGGGATTTCTATGTTGATCTCGGCTTGGACCCGGACAACATGCGGTTCTACGAGCATCCGAAAGAGAAGTTGTCGCATTACTCCAAGCGCACCGTCGACATCGAATATCGCTTCAACTTCGGTGGCAAGGAATTCGACGAGCTGGAAGGCATTGCCAACCGTACCGACTTCGACCTGACTACCCATTCCGAGCATTCCGGGGTAGACCTGTCCTACTTCGATCAGGAACGCAACGAGCGTTGGAAGCCCTACGTTATCGAGCCGGCCGCTGGTTTGACCCGCGCTACGTTGGCTTTTCTGCTTGACGCGTACACCGAGGACGAAGCGCCTAACACCAAGGGCGGAGTCGATAAGCGCACAGTGTTGCGCTTTGATCCGCGGCTCGCGCCGATCAAGGCGGCGGTACTGCCCTTGTCCCGCAACGCTGACCTGTCGCCGAAGGCTCGCGACTTGGCGGCCGCGTTGCGTAAACACTGGAACATCGACTTTGATGATGCTGGCGCGATCGGACGTCGCTACCGACGCCAGGATGAGGTCGGCACACCGTTCTGCATCACGGTCGACTTCGAGACCATCGAGGATCAGGCGGTAACCGTGCGCGAGCGCGACGCTATGACGCAGGAACGGGTGTCACTGGATCAGATCGAGGGGTACCTGGCTCAGCGCCTTCTCGGCTGCTGAGCGCGCGAGCGACGGCAGTTTTCTGCGTGAATGCGTCGTCAAATGCGCAAGAAAGCGCCGGCACAGTCGTGGCGACGAACGGCATCCTGGGTAGCTAGACCGCCTGGCCTCAGCGGCGAGTGCGGTCAGGTTGCTAGGGTCAAATCTGTGAGTGCGGTCCGATCAGAGCAAGCAACGACCGTGGCGCCCGGTCTCACGCTGGGGGCGTATCGCATCGACCCGCCGGTGGTGCTCGCGCCGCTGGCCGGCATCACCAACGTTGCTTTTCGCCGACTGTGCCGCGAGTACGGGGCCGGGCTCTACATCTCGGAGATGATCACCTCCCGGGCGTTGGTCGAGGGCAACCCCAAGACGCGCCAGCTCATTACCTTCGCCGCCGACGAGACGCCGCGATCGATCCAGCTCTACGGTGTCGATCCCGCCGTTATCAGTGCGGCCGTGTCGATGATCGTCGAGCAGGATCTGGCCGACCACGTGGACCTGAACTTCGGCTGTCCCGTTCCCAAGGTCACGCGTCGCGGCGGCGGCTCGGCCCTGCCCTGGCGGATCAACCTTTTTGCCGATCTGGTGCAGGCCGCGGTTCGGGCGGCGGCCGGACAGATCCCGGTGTCGGTCAAGATGCGCCTGGGCATCGATCACGATCACCTGACCTACCGCGATGCCGCTCTGCGCGCTCAGGACGCCGGCGTGGCCTACGTCGCTCTGCACGGGCGGACGGCCGATCAGTTCTATGGCGGCCACGCCGACTGGGCTCCGATCGCGGAACTGGCGGATCTGCTGGACATCCCGGTACTGGGCAACGGCGATATCTGGGAAGCGGCCGACGCGCTGCGGATGGTTGCTGAAACTGGGTGTGTCGGTGTGGTGGTGGGACGGGGGTGTCTCGGTCGACCCTGGCTGTTCGGCGACCTGGCCGCCGCTTTTCGATCACCGACCGGTTCCTATGATCCGCAGCTGCCGGACCTGGACCGGGTAGCCAACGCCATGATCCGGCACGCCGAATTGCTGTGCGAGTGGCTCGGCGACGATCGCGGCGTGATCGACTTTCGCAAGCATGTGGCCTGGTATCTCAAGGGTTTCTCGGTTGGCAGCGATCTTCGTTCGGCGATGGCCCAAGCGTCCAGCCTGCCCGAACTCGACGACCTGCTGCATCGAATGGATCGCAGCCAGCCGTTCCCGACCGCTGTGCTCGGAGTGCCGCGTGGACGTACCTCGGGCCGCCGCAATGTGGCGTTGCCCCAGGGCTGGCTGGCTGATCGTGAGTCGCGTCAGGTGCCCTTCGGCGCCGAGCTGGCCGACTCCGGCGGCTGAGCGAGACCGCAAATGCCGCTAATCTAGAGAGACTTGTCACGGGTCTGGCGATAAGCAGGACCGTAACCGCTTACCAGACATACTCTTTTCCCTAAATTGTCTCTGTCTAGATCGAGCAACGATGAATCCGGTGGTGACTGACCTATGACGAAGTTCGTGTACGACTTTGCCGAAGGCAACAAGGATCTGAAGGATCTGCTGGGCGGCAAAGGGGCGAACCTGGCCGAGATGACCAACATGGGCCTGCCGGTGCCGCCCGGCTTCACGATCACCACCGAAGCGTGTCAGGCCTATCTGGCCAGCGGCCGCGAACCGGCCGAGCTGGCGGCGGAGGTCGATTCGCACCTGGCCACACTGGAAGAGACGATGGGCAAGCGACTGGGTCAGACCGATGACCCGTTACTGGTATCGGTGCGGTCGGGCGCGAAGTTCTCGATGCCCGGGATGATGGAGACCGTCCTCAACGTCGGTCTCAACGACCAGTCGGTCCGGGGACTGGCCGCCCAGGCCGACAACGAACGGTTCGCATTCGACTCCTATCGCCGCCTCATCCAGATGTTCGGCAAGACCGTGCTCAACATCGATGGCGAGCATTTCGACGATGCGTTGGAAGCGGCCAAGCTGGAACGCGGAACCAAGAACGACCTTGATCTGGACGCCGATGACCTGCGCCGGCTGGTCGACACCTACAAGCAGATCGTCGTCGATCAGGCCGGCCGTGAATTTCCGCAAGACCCCCGCGAGCAGATGACCCTGGCCGTCCGCGCCGTTTTCGAGTCATGGAATGCCTCCCGCGCGATCCTTTACCGGCGGCAGGAACGCATCCCGTCCAATCTCGGTACAGCCGTGAACATCTGTTCCATGGTCTTTGGCAATGTCTCATCCGACTCGGGCACCGGAGTGGCCTTTACCCGTGACCCCGCTTCCGGTCACAAGGGCGTCTACGGGGATTACCTGCAGAACGCCCAGGGCGAGGACGTGGTCGCCGGTATCCGCAACACTCTGTCACTGGCTGACCTGGAGACGATTGACAAGAAGTCCTATGACCAGCTGATGTCGATCATGTCGCAGCTGGAAGAGCATTACCGCGACCTGTGTGACATCGAGTTCACGATCGAACGAGGTCGGCTCTGGATGCTGCAGACCCGGGTGGGCAAGCGCACAGCGGCCGCGGCTTTCCGGATCGCCACCCAACTCATCGACGAGGGCTTGATCGATGAACAGGAGGCGCTGCAGCGTGTCACCGGTGCGCAACTGGGGCAGCTGATGTTCCCGCGCTTTGACGATCACGTTCCGCACAAGCTGATCACGACCGGCATGAACGCCTCGCCCGGGGCCGCCGTCGGCAAGGTGGTTTTCGACTCCTACACCGCGGTGAAGTGGTCCCGATCGGGTGAGGATGTCATCCTGGTTCGGCGCGAGACCAACCCCGATGACCTCAACGGGATGATCGCGGCTCGAGGGATCCTCACCAGTCGGGGTGGCAAGACCAGTCATGCCGCCGTCGTGGCCCGCGGGATGGGCAAGACCTGCGTGTGTGGTGCTGAACAGCTGTCGGTGGATACCAAGGGCAGGACCTTCAAGGGACCGGACGGAACGGTCTATCACGAGGGTGATGTCATCTCGATCGACGGAACCTCGGGTGAGGTCTTTCAAGGCGATGTTCCGGTGGTCGACTCCCCGATCGTGCGCTACTTCGAGGGCGAGATCGACCCGGACGCCGTCGGTGAGGATGAGGCCGGAGATCTGGTGCGTGCGGTGCATCGGCTGATGAGGGTCGCCGACGGCGCGCGCCGGATGTCGGTCCGGGCTAACGCCGACACCGAGGACGACGCGGCCCGAGCCCGACGTTTCGGTGCCCAGGGCATCGGTTTGTGCCGCACCGAGCACATGTTTCTCGGAGATCGCCGAGCCCTCGTCGAGGCGCTGATCCTGGCCGACACCGACGAGGAACGCGAACGCGAGCTGACCGAGTTACTGCCGTTGCAGCGGGCTGACTTCCTCGGCATCTTCGAGGCAATGGATGGGCTGCCGGTGACGATCCGCCTGCTCGACCCGCCGCTGCACGAATTCCTGCCCGACATCACGGACCTGTCGGTGCGGGTTGCCGTGGCCGAATCACGCGGTGAGGCCAGGGAGAATGACCTGCGCATGTTGCAGGCCGTGCACAAGCTGCACGAGCAGAACCCGATGTTGGGCCTGCGCGGAGTGCGCCTGGGCCTGGTCATCCCGGGCCTGTTCGAGATGCAATCCCGCGCCATCCTGGAAGCGGCGGCCGAGCGCATCAAGGCCGGCGGCGTTCCGCGGGTCGAGATCATGGTGCCGCTGGTCGGCGCGGTGCAGGAATTCGAATCCGTCAAGGAAAACATCATCAAAGTCGCCCGCGACGTTCGTTCCGAGACCGGAGTGCATCTGGACTTCCTGGTCGGCACGATGATCGAGCTACCGCGAGCGGCCCTGACCGCGGCCCAGATCGCTGAGGCGGCTGAGTTCTTCTCCTTCGGCACCAACGACCTGACCCAGACCACCTGGGGCTTCAGCCGCGACGACGTCGAGGCGGCGTTCTTCTCCCACTACCTGGAGAAGGGCATCTTCGGAGTCTCACCGTTCGAGTCGCTGGACCGCGAAGGGGTGGGGGAGTTGGTTCGCATCGGAGCCGAACGCGGGCGCTCGGTTCGTCCCGGTCTCAAGCTCGGGGTCTGCGGCGAACACGGCGGTGATCCAGACTCGGTCCATTTCTTCGAAACCGTGGGCTTGGACTACGTCTCGTGCTCGCCCTTCCGGGTTCCGATCTCCCGCCTGGAGGCCGGTCGAGCCAAGCTGATGCAGGTCGCACCCTGATCCGACGGGCGGCGTTTACCGACGTACCTTAGGATCTTGGTGTGCATCTGACCGATTTGTCACGTCCTAGTCGTCTGCTCGGCGCTTTTGGAGTTGTGCTTGCGGCTGCCGTACTCCTTACCGGCACTCAACCGGCTCAGGCCGCTGCCCCTGGTCCGGGGGCATCGGCAGTGCCATCGGCGGGCTCGACTGCACCACCGAGCGGTATCAGCGGCGACCTTGGTTCACCGAACCGGCCCTATGTCACGCAGCCTTCCGACAGCGCCCCGATCCCACTGGTCATCGCCCTCAAGCCGTCGAACCGGGATGCTCTGCATCAGCTGGCCGGTAAGCGAGCCGCGAACACCCGCAAGGATCGCGAGGCGGCCGTGGCCCGGACGGCGCCCACGGCGTCGGCCCGGACGCAGACGCGAGCGGCGGTGATCGCCGCTGGCTTTACTGTCACCGAGGAGACAGCGTGGGATCTCAGGGTGACGGCCACGCCGAGCCAGGCCGAGAGGACTTTCGGCATGAAGCTGACCGGAAGCGGCTCATCCCGGCACCCTGATCGCACGATCACCATCCCGGCCGCCTGGACCCAGGTCAGTGCGGTGATCGGCCTCGATCAGCGCCCGATCATGAAACCGCACACGACGCCGTTCACGCCGTCCGAGCTCGCTGGCGCCTACGACGTGTCCTCGACCGCGAAGGGCGCCGGGGCGACCGTAGCCACGGTGCAGTTCTCGGGCTGGAACCCGGCTGACCTGACTCAGTTCGCGAGCCAGTACAACCTCGGTCCGCTGCAGTCTGGTCAGCTGACTCAGGTGTCGGTAGACGGGGCCAACCCGGGGTTCGCCGACGGCCAGGGCGGAGATGTCGAGGTCGCCCTGGACCAGGAAATGGTGCTGGCCGGTGCGCCGCAGGCTAAGCAACGGGCCTACTTTGCGCCCAACTCGCTGCTCGGGATGTATGACGTGTACGGCGCAATCGCCGATGATGTCGGCCAGTTCGGTATCACCGCCGTCACCAGCTCATGGGGGAGCTGCGAGACGTTCGTGCACAACGTCGGTTCGACGCCGGGCGATTTTCAAGCCGCGGTGACCGACATCATTTCTCGGGCGGTGGCTGCCGGAGCAACGACCTTTGCCGCGTCCGGAGACCAGGGGCAATTCGATTGCGCCAACCCCGATAACCCGAATGACCTCTACGCCACTTACACCGACGTCGATTTTCCAGCGGCAGCGAGCCAAGTGGTGGGCGTCGGGGGCACCCACCTCACTCGTCCGAACCCCAGCAACTGGACCGAGTCGGCCTGGGCGTATGCCGGTGGCGGTGTCTCGAGGTTCACGCCGCATCCGGCCTACCAGAGCGGCTCGGGCGGGCGATCGGTACCCGATATATCAGCGGTTGCCGATACGGATCCGGGAATCTCGATCGTTGCTCGCGGCCAGACCGGTCACGTAGGAGGAACCAGCGCGGCCGCTCCGTTGGTGGCCGCCCAGTTTGCGGCAGCCATCGCCGATCGGGGTTGCGGGGCCGGAATCGGTGACATTCATTCAGTGCTCTACACCGCGGCTGGTACGCCGGGAAACTTTCGCGATCCGTTGCCGGTGAACTATGACACCAAGACCGGCCTCGGCACACCGCAATGGCAAGATCCACATCTGGCGCGGCTGCTGGTCCCGAGTGAGGGAGTCTGCCCGCTCATTATCAAGACGGCGTATACCCAGGTCTTCGACCATGTGACGGTTGGTGTTTCGTTCACCAAAACGCTCGTCGCCAGTGGTGGCACGGCTCCGTATACCTGGAACATTACCTCGGGTGCATTGCCCTCCGGACTTTCGCTTAACGCTTTGACCGGAACTATCTCCGGCATTCCGACGCTCGCCACGCCGAGCGCTGGCGCGACCTTCTACGTGACGGTCACCGACAATGCAGCTTCACCGGTTACCACCGATCCGGCAATGTTCAACATTGCGGTCGAGCCCATGACCGGGCGATTCATTCCGTTGGCGACGAAGCGCATCTTCTCCCAGGTTGTCGGTACGTCGAATGTCGCGGTCGACCCGAGCCTCAAGGTCTCGATTCCGGGCGCGACGGCCATCGTCGTGAACGTCGAGGTGTACCAACCGAGCACGAGCGGCTATGTACGGATCACTCCCTACGGAAGCACTTCCTCGGTCGCGACGCAGGAGTTCGTGAAGGGTCGCTCGATCTCCAACCTGGCCACCGTTGCCCTGAACACAACCAATCATCAAGCGCAGGTGAAGGTCAGCGCTGGGTCGGCGCTCATCCTGATCGATATTGCCGGCTACTACGTCAATGCGGCGGGCTCGGTGTTCAATCCACTGCCGACAACTCGCGTCTTCGCCAAGACGGTAGGCACCGCACCGGTCAAGATCGATCTAACCGCGTACCTGCCGAAGATCAATGGGGTGACCGTTGACCCAAGCGCCGCCGTTATGAACGTCGAGGTCTTCGCTCCGACTGCGAACTCGTATCTGCGAGTGACCCCGTCAGGTGTTGACCCCGCCGTGGCCACTCAAGAATTTTTGCGCGGCGAAACGATATCTAACTTGGTGTTCGTCCAGTTACACAATCGAGCCGCTCAGGTGAAGGTCGCAGCGGGAACGGCGCAGGTTTTCATAGATATTGCCGGTTATTTCAGCAGCGATCCGGGGTCGTCCTTCGTGCCGGTGTCGAACACCCGCGTCTTCAATTCCCAGGTCGGAACTACCAATGTTTCCCTACAGGATCAGTGGATCGGCAGTGACGATCTGAGCAGCGATCTCTTCTTCGCCAAGGCGGTCGTGCTGAATGTGCAGGTGTACGCCCCGACGACCAGCGGCTACCTGCGCGTCACACCCGTCCAGTGGGACGCGCCCGTGGCGACCCAGGAGTTCGCCCCTGGACAGACCATCTCCAATCTGGTGGTCGTGGCGCTTACCGGCGGCGATGCCCAGCTCAAGGTGTCGGCCGGCAGTGCTCGCGTGTTCGTCGATATTGCCGGTTACTACTACTGAGGTCGCGGATAGGAGTTCGAGCGGGCCGACCGGGCCGAGCGGGCCGAGTAGCCTCGGTGTCGTGTCGGCATCCGTCTCACGGTTGAGAGCCGCGGCGTCGGCCGCGGCGAGATCGGCGGTGTCACGGGTGTCGTTCCGACCGCGGATCGGCCCCGGCCGAGGGCCGACCTCTGGTCGCCGAGATCAACCCGGAATGATTCCGACGACGTCGATGGTGCAGAGCATTCTCACCGACTACGGGCTGCGCTCGGTGATCGATGACGACGGTGACCTGGCCGTGCGCTGGGAGAACTTCAGCATCTACTTCTTCCACTACGGCCAGCGCGCAGAGGTATTGCAGGCTCGCCTCTACCTGAACCGCCGGTTCGAGGTCGATCTGCGTCCGGCCCTGGCCCTGGTACTCGATGACTGGAACCGCTCGAAGCTCTTTCCCAAGGCGTACACGGTGCTTCCCGACGACGGCTTGGTCGGGATCTGTGCCGAGCAGGCCTTCGACTTCGAAGGCGGAACCGATCCTCAGCAGTTGAGGTTCACTGTCGGAGTGTGGTTGCAGAATCTGCAGCAGTTCGCCGACTGGACCGAGGAGCACGTCTGAGCACGATGCACCCGTACTCGGCCGCCGATCGTCAGCGACTGGTCGTCGAGGATCCGAAGCGTGCGCAGCTCCGTCCGGAGAATGAGAGTCGGCGCAGCGCCTTCCAGCGCGATCGGGCCCGGGTGCTGCACTCCTACGCTTTCCGTCGGCTGGCCGACAAGACGCAGGTCGTCTCTCCGGGCGGCCGGGACGACTTTCCCCGTACCAGGCTGACGCATTCTCTTGAGGTGGCCCAGATCAGCCGCGAGATGGGTGAGGCTCTGGGCTGTGATCCGGATGTGTGTGACACCGCGGGTCTGGCTCACGACCTCGGCCATCCGCCGTTCGGGCACAACGGCGAGGACGCGCTGAACGCGGTGGCCGCTTCGATCGGCGGGTTCGAAGGCAACGCGCAGACGCTGCGGATCGTGACCCGGCTCGAACCGAAAATCGACCAGGGCGGTCTGAACCTGACCCGGGCCACCCTGGACGCCGTCTGCAAGTACCCGTGGCCGGCCGGTGCCCACCCGGCCGACAAGTCGGTCGGCAAGTTCGGCGTGTACGACGATGACCTGCCGGCCTTCCGGTGGCTGCGCGACGGCCGAGTCGACGGGCAGCGCTGTCTGGAAGCACAGGTCATGGACTGGGCCGACGATGTCGCCTATTCGGTGCACGACGTCGAGGACGGTGTGCATTCGGGTCACATCCGCCTGCTGCGGATCGATGCGGCTGAGCGCGCCGAGCTGTGCCGGCAGGCCGCCGAGCTGTATTCGCCGCTGCCCCCGCCGGAGCTGGCCGCGGTGCTCGACCGGCTGCTGGAGCTACCGGCCCTGCTGGACCTGGCCGGCTACGACGGAAGTTACCTTTCCCAGGCAGCGGCCAAGCGCGCCACCAGTGAGCTCACCGGTCGCTTCGTCGGGGCCGCGGTCGCGGCCACCCAGGCCAAGTTCGGGACCGAGCCCCTGGGCCGCTACGCCGCCAGCCTGATCGTCCCGGGCGAGACAGCGGCCGAGTGCGCCTTGCTCAAGGCGATCGCCTACCGCTATGTGATGCGCCGGGACGGTGTTGACGAGCTGCTCCAGCGGCAGCGAGACATCGTGACAACGCTGGTCCAGGAACTGTTTCGGGTCGGTGATTCGGTCCTGAGTACCGTGCTTCGCGACGGGTGGCGTCAGGCCGAGACGGATGACCAGCGGCTGCGCCTGGTCGTCGATCAGGTCGCGCAGCTGACCGATTCGGCCGCGATCCACTGGTACGAGCGGTTGACCGGCAATCGAGTCCCGTCCAGCCCCGGCCCGGCCGAATAGACTTCAACCATGCCGGGCCGGATTCGCGACGAGGACATAGCGACGGTCCGCGAAAAGTGCCCAATCGAAGACATCGTCGGCGAGCACGTCCAGCTCCGCAACGCCGGTGGCGGCAACCTCAAGGGCATCTGCCCCTTCCATGACGAGAAGTCGCCGTCCCTCTCGGTGTCGCCGTCCCGGGGGCTGTTTCACTGCTTCGGCTGCGGGGCCGGCGGTGACGTGATCCGGTTCGTGGAACGTATCGAACACCTGTCATTCACCGACGCCGTCGAGCAGCTGGCCGCCAAGGCCGGGGTTCAGCTGCGGTACGCCGACGGCGGTAACGCGCCGTCACGGCCGGCCGGCCAGCGGGCCCGCCTGGTCGAGGCCCACGTCCATGCGGCGGCGTTCTACACCGAACAGCTGAAGACGCCGGACGCTCAGCTGGCGCGGGAGTTTCTCTCGGCCCGCGGCTTCGATTCCGCGGCCGCTCGGGAATTCGGGTGCGGTTACGCCCCGGCTGGTTGGGACGGGCTGACCAAGCACCTGCTCGGGCGAGGCTTCTCGCCTTCGGAACTGACCATGGCCGGTCTGGCTCGCGAATCCGGCCGCGGGTCGCTCATCGACCGCTTCAACCGGCGGCTGCTCTGGCCGATCAAGGATCTGAGCGGTGATGTGGTCGGTTTCGGTGCTCGTCGGATCCACGACGACGACCGGATCGAGGCCAAATACCTGAACACCCCGGAAACGCCGATCTACAAGAAATCCCAGCTGTTGTACGGCATGGACGTGGCCCGCCGGGAGATTGCCAAGCAGCACAAGGTGGTCGTCGTGGAGGGCTACACCGACGTGATGGCCTGCCACCTGGCCGGGGTCACGACGGCCGTCGCCACTTGTGGGACGGCCTTCGGACCGGAACATATCGGCGTGATCCGGCGGCTGTTGATGGACAACGACGCGTTCTCCGGTGAGGTGATCTTCACCTTCGACGGTGACGCCGCCGGCATGAAAGCAGCCGAGCGAGCGTTCAACGACGAGCAGAAGTTCATGGCTCAGACCTTCGTGGCGATCGAGGCCACCGGTAAGGATCCCTGCGAGCTTCGGCAGTCCGGCGGAGACCCGGCGGTTCGAGCTCTGGTCGATGGCCGGATTCCCTTGGTCGAGTTCGTGTTGCGGACGACGGTCAATCGCCACAACCTCGACTCGGTGGAGGGTCGGGTGGCCGCGCTGGACCGGGGTGTGCCGATGGTTGCCCTGATCAAGGACCACGCTCTGCGCGATGGGTATGCCCGCTGGCTGGCCGGACTGGTCGGCGTCGACGACCCGAATCAGGTCGTGGCCCGGGTCCGCGGGCTGGTGCGGTCCCAGTCGGCGCGGTCCACTACGCCCACCCCGGAGCGCGTCGGTCAGCCCGTCGGTACGGCGGCGCCGATCGCGACGCCCGGCATCCCGCCGCGGGTGGTGGCCGCGGAGCGTGAAGTGATCAAGGCGGCCCTGCAGGTGCCGTCATCGATCGGCGCCCAGTTCGACGCGTTGAGCTCGTCGGCGTTCGTGCTCGCCCTGCACCAGCAGTTGCAGGCGGCAATCATGGCTGCCGGTGGCGCCTCGACCGGGTCGACCGGACCGGCGTGGGTGCAGACCGTGGCCGAGCACCTGCCCCCGGACTCCGAGGCCCGGGTGGCCGTGAACGGTCTTGCGGTCGAGCCGCTGATGTGTAAGCCCGACCGGGTCGAGCCGTACGCCGAGGCCATGCTGGCCAGCCTGGCCAACCAGGTCATCGAACGTGAGGTCGCTCAATTGAAGGTGAAGATCCAGCAACTCAGTGCGACCGGTGACCCGGACCTCGAGCGCCTGCACGCTGAGCTGATCAAGCTCGAGCTGCAGCAGCGGCGGCTGCGAGATCAGGCGATCGGTGGGATGGCCTGATGCAGCTTTCGTCGCGCTGGGTGCGGCCACCGGCGGCGTTGCGTCGCCAGTTCGCCGCCCACGAACGCAGTCTGGCCGTCGGGCAGACGCCCGTAAGCGTGGCGGTTGCCACGAACCTCGGACTGTGGTCGCCCGAGGGGCAGGACTGGCGCTTGATCGGCTGGGCCGACATCGTCCAGGCCAACTGGAGTGCCGATGGCCTGGACATCATCGAAGCGGCTATCGACGACGACATCATCACCGACCGCGCGCCGGTTCGGATCGTCTTGACCGAGCCCCGTAACGTCCCGGCGGTCGTGAGAGCACGGGTGGAGAACAGCATCGCCCGAACCGAGCAGATCGCCGTTCCCGGCGGGCGGGCCAAGCTCGTCGCCCGCCGCCGTCCCGGCATCGACGGTCTCGAGTGGAGCGGCCGCTTCACCGGGGGTACGCCGGACACCCCGGGAGCCCGAGCGGCGATCCGAGCCCAGATTGATCGCCTGCGTGACCTAGAGGTCGCTGAGGGCGCTAGTGATGCGAGTGACCGTTGGCGCTGACCGGCATCTTGGCTTTGTGGCCGATGGTGGCGCTGACCTTGTGCTTGGCCCGTCCTACCAGGTCAGTGGCCTGGGCCTGAAGGACACCAGCAGTGGTCTGGACGGTCTGGCTTCCGGCAATGCGGCGGCTTATCGCCACAATCTCTTCATAGCGTTGCCGTCCGGCCCGAGATCCGAGGACATAGCCGACGATGAATCCGATGATGAGCGAGGGTTTCACGGATGCCTCCTTTTTCGGTGGTTCTCTCAGTCTGCCCTGCTCAGGTGGGCTTGTGCACGGTCGGGCGGACGGTCCGGCGCGCGATAGGTTATTCTTGCCCACGCTGCCCGACGCGGTTTCGGCCCGGACGGTGGCTGCCAAGCTTTCCCCCATAGCTCAATTGGCAGAGCATTCGACTGTTAATCGAAGGGTTTCTGGTTCGAGTCCAGATGGGGGAGCCGAAGGCCCGTAACCCGGGCTCCCAGTGAAGCCTTCGTTACGATCCAGGCGGGTTGGCTGCCGTCCGAGTTGTGGTCGGTCGTCGGGCTTAGCTAGCCACGATCCAGCGCATAGAAAATATGGCCACCTGTTCCGCATGCCAGGAAATGTCGAGCCCGATCCCGGCAGCAGTTAGCTCGGGGCAGCTGGATTGGTGTCGGTGCCAGGCGCCAACGCGCCAGACCTTCCCATCCGTGCGAGTCTGGTGGCGAGTGCCTCTCGCTTAGGTATCGCCCTTAAGTTCACGGTAGAGCGTTGCCGGGGCGACTCCCAGAGTCGAGCAGATCTCAGCCATCGTTTGGCCGTTAGCCCGAAGGATTCGAGCTTGGGCGATCTTTGATTCATTGAGCACCCGCTTACGACCGACTTGCCGCCCACGTGCACGAGCAGCTTCCCGGGCCGACGCGGCCCGTTCATTGATTAGGGTGCGCTCGTACTCAGCGAGCGCACCAAGAATCCCGGCGACCATCTTGCCTACGGGCGTTGAGTAGTCGATGCCCTCCCGTATTGACTTGAGGGCAACGCCTTTGCTTTGCAGCTGTTCGATGGTCCTGATGATCCCGGATAGCGAGCGACCCAATCGGTCGGGCGCGACGACCGTGACCGTGTCGCCCTCCCGCGCGTAATCGAGCAACGCCGCTAGCCCGGGCCGATCGGCCCGGGCACCGGACAGCTTGTCTTCAAAGATGCGTTCAACGCCCAGGAAGTGGGACACAAGTTCCCTAGGTTTAGGTCCAGGCAGCGCCAGCCGATTAGAGGCAGGGCAAGACTTAATCGGAGGGTTTGATGCTGCGCAGGGTCGAAAACGTCTCGGTTCACCACCGGGCCGGGTGGCTAACGAAGAAAGGCCCCGTGACCGTCCGCATCGGTCGGCGGTCCTGGACCGCCTTCGCGAGGATGCACCGGAACGAGTACGGCGAGTTACTGCAACGGTGCGCGTCCTTCCCCGTCTGCGTCATACGTGTTGACGAGCGGGCTTACTGGTTGTTTCAGGACCGTTGGCACTGGGATAACGAGGGGCTCAATGGGGACCAGGTGTACGCACTTCTGGTCACGCGCGAACAGCGTCGACTGGCGACGATTAGTCGTGCTCAAACCATGGTGGCAATGCAACAGCAGCCTGCACCGTCCGTCCGAGGTGCGATACCGTCCGATGTGAAGCAACTCATATGGAGTCGGGATGGTGGCCGTTGTCGTGCCTGCGGATCTAACACTGAACTGCAGTTCGATCACATCATCCCAATTGCATATGGTGGCGGTAGTGACGTTGAGAACCTGCAGGTGTTGTGTGGCCCATGCAACAGACGCAAGGGAGCATCAGTTCAATGAGTGCCGCGCATGCAGCGGCCAGAGCTTGACCCCCGGTTGTTGGTAGCAGCAGGCCTAATATGTAAGCGTGCAGCAGTTGGCGATCACGATGTGACGGCCGAGTCTCGGCAATCAGGGTTTTCGAGCCACCGCCATATATCCGAGACTGGCTGCCTTCGATAGACGTGTAAGTCGATAGCTGGTGTGGGACTTGACCAGCTCCTGCGGTAGCCCGATCAATCCCCGGGTCACAGCGTTGTCGACCAGCCAGCCGAACCGGCCGAGCCTCTTACTCGCAGCAGCGACCAGCTGTCCCAAACCGCCCAGCACGTAGTGGCTTACCAACATGAAGGGGCCGCCTTGCGATGCCACACCGTCAACGGAAAGCCCATGGCGCTCGAGAACGGACTTCAGCCCGAGATGGGTGACTCTCCAAAAGTCGTACGGAGCTTCGTGCGTCGGATAAAGGAACGGCACCGTTATCAGTAGCCGACCATTCGGCTTCAAAGCGCGAACAATTTCGCGCACCGCTGACTCGGCTTCGTCGACATGTTCCAACACGCTGGTGCACAGAATGGTGTCGAATGTTTCGTCTTGGAACGGTAAAGGTGTGGCAAGCGAGACGACGTCCAGACCGGTCGTTGGTGCCGCGTCCACTGCGACGACGCGGTCGACACGTGGCTCATACCAACTTCGAAATGGCTGATTGCCAGCGCCGAGATCCAGCAGAACGCCGCTGACCTGGTCAACGTTTGCCGCCAGCCATCTGCCCACAACGGCGTTTGGAAGAAGTGACAGAGTGGTGGCCCGGTCCGGATATGGGATCCCACCAACGACGCGGACGGCGCCCTGTCTATGCCGAAGCCGAGTGCGGTCCAACGCCTCTCCTCACACTGCGAGCCAAGAAGGACCCGTCAGTTAGCCCCGCCAGATCGTTCCGGGCTGATATACGCCGAACTCGGCACGATAAATCATAGCTACAGCGTCACGGGACCCAGGCATGACCTTTGGGATGCGCATCACCCGTCCGGGTGGAACGAACCCGAAGCAGGGGACGTGCAGACAATCGAGCAGAGCCTAGAGAGTGCAATCTCCGGCAGGCGTGGTTCGCAGCCGAACTCCTACCCTACTAGGCCAACGGGCTAGTCGATCGCGAGGTTGCGCCAAGTACTGTTTGGCAACAGGTTCCTCGCGCGTTTGAGATATAGCGGGTTTCAAGGATGGTGGCTACGGATGAGGTGCCATCGGTTGTTCTCTTCCTTTGTCCTCGTCTGCGCCCTGACTAGCAGCGCAGGCTGCTCGCCTGGCGACGGCGAGAGCGCACCGTATACCGGCCGGGTGACCAGTGTGTCCCCACAGCAGGTTTGCGTAGGCCCGAACACAAGTTCTTCTTCTGAGACCTGCGGTGATGTGCCCACCGGCTTCACCGAACTACCGAGGGCAGGGCAATGCGTGTCGCTGTTTGCGCGGTTCTCGGACCATGGCCGACACCAGACTTGGACCAAGGCGAGTCTCCGGTTAAAAATCCGCGACTCTCAATGCGGCAGCTCGAAGTAGTCACCGGCCCGGCGCGGAGTGACGTTGTTGCAATCGTGAGTCAGATCACAGAGCATGGCCTGCTGATTACAGCGAGTGAGACTTAGTCTTCGGGTGTATTTGAACCTGTGGTCCAGCTGGCTGACCCCGACATGCTCATCTGTGCGAGGCACGCCCGTTAATTGGAAGCGAGCGTTGCCCTGCGTAAACAAGTGAAGATGCCTGTCAGGTCACTCACCTTAGGGACAGTCCTCGCGATTGTGGCCAGCGTGGTGACGTTGGTGTTCTTCTCTCCGGCATTTGTTTCCAAAGCGGCAGCGACGCCTCCGTCCCCTGTGTATGCAGGCTCGACATCGGATCTGCAAAATCGCGTTGTTGTCAGCCCGCATGGTGCGTGGCATGCGGTTTTGGTCAACGCGAATAGCTCGGGCCAAGCATTTCTTGTCTCGTCCGACGGCACGACGTGGCAGACCGTGGCCACACCATCGTCGACCTTTGTTCGAGTGCTAGCCATCAATGATTCCGGTGAGCTGTACACGGCGACGACAGACACCACTGAGACCTGGTGGAAGCGTCCTGCCGGCGGCAGTTGGTCAGCGATGGCCATGGGGGCAACCGTTGGCAGCAATTACGTGGCGGCGATCGTCACTGACGATTCGAATCTGATCGTGGTTCAGAACTTCACGACCGGGACCAGCATCTCCAATCTGGTGACCAGCAAGCTGAATAGTGGCGCCGCTCAAGTCAAACTGTCGGCTGGGTCGGCCACGGTTATCTTCGATGTAACGGGCTATTACACCAGCGTCGCGACCTCGACCTACACCTATGACGAAGCGAATAAACTGACCAGCGCCGTCACGCCGAGCGGCAGCGGCACCTACGGCTACAACGGTGACGGGCTGCGAACCTCGAAAACCGTCAGCGGAGTAACGAGTCACTACACCTGGCACGTCACAGCTGGCCCGCCTCTGCTCCTGTCAGACGACGCGAACTACTACGTCTACGACAACAACGACCTGCCCCTGGAGCAGATCAACGCCACAACTGGCACCGTCACGTGGTTACACACAGATCAGATCGGGTCAACCCGACTGCTCACCGACAACACCGGCGCCGTGGTCGGCACCAACACCTATGACCCGTACGGCACCCGCACCGCAACCAGCGGATCGGTCACCAGCCCACTCGGCTACGCCGGCCAATACACCGACGCCGAAACCGGACTCATCTACCTGCGGGCTCGCTACTACGACCCGTCAACCGCGCAATTCCTGTCCATCGACCCAGCCCTCAGCCTGAGCGGCGCGCCTTACAACTACGCCGACAACAACCCAATCAACAGTTCTGACCCGTCCGGCCTGTTCGGCTTCAGCGTCCGAAGAGGGCTGAAGGGTGACGCGAACTTCTTCGCGGGTATCGCGGACTTCGCCGTTTCCACGGCAACTTTTGGAGCCAAACACGTTTCTGCCCCCTTCTGCGACGTCGGTGGGTATAGCGCTGGTCGCTGGTACGGATTCATAGCCACCGGCGTTGTGGGCTTCGCCGACGTACTCCCAGCCAAAGTGGCCGAGTTCGAGGTTACGGAAGTTGGCGACCTTGCCGCAGATAGCGAATCAGGCTGGTTCAGTAGCCGACTCGCCGAGATGCGCGCCAACCCCGAACGTGGGTCTATCGGACTGCCGGGCGCACGCGGATACACGCCCTCGGGCGGCGCCGCGGACTTCGACCTGGATGAGCTGGCGCAGCTAGCGCGGAGCCATGCCGGAGCTGACGACATGACACGGCCAAGCTTGAGCGAAATCCGTCGCGTCCTCGACCGGGGCAGCCCAACCCCACTGGACGGACAGAACGCTGTTCAGCTCGACTACAAGGGTGTGCACGTGATCATCAATGAAGACATGCCATGGCGCAGCACCGCCTACTACCCAGGACGGTGACAGGCTGATGACTGACGAGCTCGAATCGATCGCAGTCGACATGGGGCACGGCCGTTCGCGCACGATGGCTGAGCTCATTGGAGGTTGGCAGCGTCATGTCACGAGGCTCGACGAGGAATCGCGAATGCCCGTTCAGCGGTCCACATGGGGTGCACATGACTACTTCGCTGCGCTTTCCCTTCGTGATTGGGTACGAGATGGCGCATCCTCGTTAAGCAGTGACCTCAAGAGGCTGGTCGATTTCCGGGTCTCGGACGCGGATCGTTTGCTTCGACACTTCACCGACCCCGATGCGCGAGGACTCGTCGCGCGTTTCGGCCGCGCGACGCCTGGTGCCGACGCGTGGTGGTGGCATCGCATACCGCGGTCTGGCCCCGTCCGGGACGAGCTTGAGACTTGGCTCGCTCGGGCGGCTCAGGAACCCACGTCGCAATGAGGCGCTGGCTACTTTCGCTCGTTGTCGCGGTTGGAGCCCTAATCGCGCTGGCTGCGAGCGCCGCCTCCACCGCAGTTGTGACGTCCGGTCGACTGAGTCCACGTGTGCTGTCCTCAACCGTATCCAGCTCCACCTACGACATCTTCGAGTCAAATTTGGCCGCGGCACCGGCTGGCTGGCTCGGGCACGCGAAAGAGGCGTCTTCAGACCGATGGACTGCAGACCCCAACGGAACGACGCGTGCACAGAATGCCGTTCTTGCCGCAGACACCGCAGGAGATCTGGCTACTTCCTGCGTGAACAGTTTCACCGCCGATACCCCCGTCACCCTCGCCGACGGGAGACAGGAACCGATCAAGGACGTGAAGGTCGGCGACAAGGTCCTGGCCACTGATCCGCAGACCGGCGTGACGAAGGCCGAGCCGGTGGTGGCGTTGATCCGACACTCCGGTCAGCACGCGATGGTCCTGGTCACCCTGGCGGACGGCTCGGTGCTCGACGCCACCAGCGGGCACAAGATCTGGGACGCCACCCAGCACACGTTCGTGAACGCCGGCGAGCTTCGTGCCGGGGACCAGATCGAGACTGACACTGGTGGGTTGATCACCGTCGCCAGCCTGACCGGCTACTCGGCGGACCTGACTGCCTACAACCTGCAGATCAGCACCATCCACACCTACTACGCCGGCACGACCCCAGTCCTCGTCCACAACAGCTGTACGTCGATCATCAGCGATGACTCGTATCTCGTGAAGGCCGCGGAGAAGGCTGGAAGCAACTCGAGCGTTCAGCGGGAGCTGGACTCTCTTTCGTCGCAGCTGTCGGCGGGAAACCTCAATCCGGGGATCGGGAGCAAGACGCTCACCGGGACGGGCCTTTCATATGCTCGTGGAGCGAATGGGGCGCGTGTGTTCTTCCGGACTGTTGACGGTGGTGTTCAGATCGTGGCGAAGGCCAGCAAGGCCAACGAGTCTGGTGTGATCTCTCGGCTACAGGCGACCTATGGGGGTTGAGCCGCACCGCATCGTCAAGCAAGGAGTTCAGATCGAATTCCTGCTTGAAGATGGCGAAGACATCGACAGCGTCGACAACATCGATGCGGTCATCGAGACGCGGGACGGCCTTCGGTGGGGGGCGACTCTGATCACGATCCGCGAGGTTGAGCGAATCCTTGAGCGATGGAGACGCTCCGGAGAATCGGCTGGCGGACTCTACGTTCGGATTCCGGATCTCATCCTGATGAGTGGTCCGGGCGTCGAGCAGATGGTGGCGGCCATCCTTGATCTTGTGGATAAAGATCAGCAGTCTGGGCTGACGCCGTTGGGGTCAGCTGGCGGTGTTGAGGGCGGCGCGGATTCGGGTGTTGGCGAGTAGTCCGTCGAGGATGTGGGTGAGGGCTGCTCGGTCGGCGTCGTCGAGGGTGGCGAGGTCGGTGAGCCGGTCGGTGGGGGCTTTGAAGGTGCGCCGTGGTGCGCCGTCGATGAGTAGGTAGTCGGTGGTGACGTTGAACAGTTCGGCGAGGCGGACGACTACTTCGACCGAGGGCGTGATTTTGCCGTTCTCGTAGCGGCTGATTTGCCCGGCGTCGCCGCCGATGCGGCCGGCTAGGTCAGCTTGGGACCAGCTCAGTTCTTTGCGTAGGGCTTTGATCTGCTCACCGAGCAGCATGGTCACCTCGTTCATGGTTGGTCGCACTGCGGCCAAGTGTGACGCCATTTGCTGCCTCCTGCTTGCGTGGTGTCTCATGTGTTCTTGCTCGATCATGCACGAGACATCGCGGCACCGGCCGCCACGCCGATCGGGAGCACCCCATAGCTCAAGTCTCGCGGCGCTGTCTCGTCACTCCCGGGCGTTACGGTCATCCGGTGGCCGAGAGCTGGTGGGTGACGATCCGGGGACAGGCGCGCAAGTTCGTCACCTGCGCGCAGGTCACCTCCGTCAACGACGACAGCGGCCAGTTCCTCGCGTTCCTCGACCACGCTGGGGCGCTGGTGCTGCTCGTGCGTCGTGACGAGTTGATCGCGCTGGAACGCTACGAGGAGCCACCCTTCTGATCATCCCGCCAGGTCTCCTCCTAGCCGCTTGATCGTCTCGGCCGCGACGGCGGGAGACGCTGCGAAGGCCTGTCGCAACCCCGCCGGGACCGGTTGCGCTGGCAGACTCAGCACCGTGACCAACGGCGACAGCGAGCGGCTAGGAAAGGCGTCGGGCCTGTCCCGTCGTCTGCTCGCGTTGCTCGTCGGGCTCCTCGCGATGCTCGCTCTCATCGCATCCGGCGCACCTTCGGCCGCAGCGCAGAACGCAGTCGGGGCTCAACCCCAGAATTCGATCTTCACCGTCGGGGCTCAGAGCCTCGCAGACCCCGAAAGCGTTGGGCTGCACACCCTCCAACTACGACCAATCGAGTCGGCTACCGGTGTTGCCGCAGAAACCGCGCTGACAGAGAACCAGATTGGATCTACGACAGAGGACATCCTTGCGAACGCAACTCGCGGGAAAGTCTCAACGGCGGTGCAGTACTCGAAGGCGGGGGGATTTAATCAAGCGAACTCTGACTTCGATCTTCTGACGAGAGGCGTCGATGTCGTCGATCGTGGCGGCGGCCTCCGCACCGCGACATTGAGCAACGGCACCAAGGTGAACGTTCGGCCGTTCAGTTCCGGCAAGATCCCCACCCTGGAGATCGACACACCCGGCAATCCCGCGATCAAGGTCAGATACTGACATGTTGCATCGAGTCGTCGATGAGGGCGATGTGCGCCGTGGACTACGCGCCAGGCAGGCAGTCGCGGACGGACCTGCTGATCTATCTGCTGACTGGCTCGGCGTGGACGGCCGTGTCGCGGTCGCGGAGGAGAGCGGTCGGCTACTCGAAATTGACCACTGTGCAAGACTGGAGGCCGCTTTTCGTTCGGTCGGCATTCATCAGCTGATCGCTGTATCGAACGATCCACTCCTTGCTGAGGACCTTGTCTACAACCTGGATGCGGCGAAGGAGGACTTAGCAGCGTTCTCCGATGAGTTCAGCGGCATTAACGCCTTGCTCGTTCCAGCGCACAGTGTCGATGTCGCTGTCCTGTGTACGGTCGATGACTTTCACCTCGTCGCGGGAAGTCCTGGCTTCGTCCTGTCCTACGCGGGGGACGCGGCTGTGCTGCGGCGCGAGTTTCTAGCCTTCGCCGAGGGCCACTTCGAGGTAATGCACCCAGTGCTTCGTCGTGCTGCTCGGTACATGGATTGGATCGGCGGTTCAGGATGACGATCCGTGGACTTGGGTGGCTCGACGCAGCGCTCCACGTCGTGGTCGGGGTCGTCATCCTGATCGTGGCGACGTGCGGCGGCGTCGCGTGGACCAGTGTTCACAAGTCGACTACGGCTACGACACTCACCGCCATCAGCTATGACGACCCGCCGAAACTCTCGTCGGTAACCAACTTCCCGCTTGCCCGGCTGAATGGCATCAATGCGTCGACAGGGGGCGTCGGTCTCGCGCGCGGCGAGGCCGTCTTTGTTGCAGCAGAGGAAGCAACCGTCACAGCTTCAACCATTGGGCGTGATGCGGCTACGAGTTGTCTGAACAGTTTCACTGGTGACACCCCTGTCACTCTTGCCGACGGCAAGCAGGAGCCGATCAGCCAGGTGAAGGTCGGGGACAAGGTACTGGCCACGGACCCGGAGACGGGTGAGTTCAAGGCCGAGCCAGTCGTCCAGCTGATTCGCCACTCTGGCGAGCACTCGATGGTGCTCGTGACGTTGGCCGATGGGTCGGTGCTGGACTCGACCGATGGGCATCCGATCTGGGACGCCACCACCGGCCAGTTTACCGACGCCGGCAAGCTCCATGCCGGGGACAAGATCGAAACCAGCAACGGCGCGTTCATCACGATCGCCGGACTGACGACCTACAGCGCGGACGTCACCGCTTACAACCTGCAGATCGGCACCATCCACACCTACTACGCTGGCGCCACCCCCGTTCTCGTCCACAACAGCTGCGGCGAGCGCCAGGTGGATGCGTTCCTGGAACGGACCGGAAAGGTCCACGGAAACTTGCCTTCGGTCGGTGAGCTATCGCAGTACAACAGAGAGGAGCTCGAAATCCTTCGGGGCCAGCTTTCAGCCAGTATCCAAACGCGCATCGCAAAGACCGTGCAGCTCGGAGCAGATTACGGGCACAACGCGCGACTGGCGCAGGAGCAGGGCCTCCTCCAAAGTCTGGATTCTTATCTCGGCGGCTAGGGAAACGGAGTTCGAGGTGGTGGACGTGGATGCCCTCAAGCGGCATGTCGCAGGCTGGGCTGCGACGCTCCTCGCCGAGCGCTCGCCGAGCGAATCCCCTCTCGTAGACGAGGCCGCCGATGGGCTCTTCGCGCTCGAGCTCCTTGTTCCTGCAGTCCTTTCCAGGACCTACCCCATGTGGGGTGCCGAGAGCATTGATGGATTCCGTATCGCGTCTGTACAACGGCCGAGCGTTCGATCACTAACGTTGCTTGGACTCTGTGTTCTGATTAGCGATCAATCGGTAACGCCCTGCCGCCTGTCCATCGCCCTAGCAGACTCAGTCTCGTTAGCTGAATTCGCGATTCAGTTAGGCGAGCCAGGAGGGGGTCCGCTCGGCGTTTCCGGTCCGCCTTGCAACTCGCGGTTGGCGGAGGTCCTGCTCGCTGGGCTCAGTGATCGCGCGGCGCAGATCGCCTGGGTCTACACAGCGACCTTGTGACAAGGTCGAGGCCACGGACACCAAGACTGGGAAGAAGTCGGCGCAGACGGTGACCACGGTCTGGGTCAACCACGACACCGACCTGATGGACGTCACCATCGAAGCCGGTGGCAAGACCTCAACCATCCAGGCGACGCAGCATCACCTGTTCTGGATTCCAGCCAAGAACGCTTGGGTCGAAGCGAATCGTCTCGCCGCTGGTGACCAGCTGCGCACCGATAGCGGAGCGGTCGCGACTGTTTCGGACACGGTTGTGGCCACCGTCGCGTCGACAGCAGTCGTGGCTGGTGCTGCGGACATGTGGGACCTGACCGCGACCGACCCCGAGACCGGGCAGACGAAAGCTGAGCCGGTCGAGCAGCTGATTCGCCACAGCGGCAAACATGCGATGGTCCTGGTCGGCCTCGCGGACGGGTCGGTACTCGACTCGACCGACGGGCACCCAATCTGGAATGCGAGCACCAGACGGTTCACGACCGCGGCCGATCTGCGCGTCGGGGACAAGATCGAAACCAGCACCGGCCAGCTCATCACCATCACCGCGCTGACCGGGTACCCCGCTGACCTGACGGCCTACAACCTGCAGATCGAGCAGATCCACACCTACTACGCCGGTGCCACACCCGTCCTCGTCCACAACAGCTGCGGAGCGGAGTTCCGTACTGACACTTCGCATATCTTCCGGAATGCGACAGGCCACTTGTCTGACGACACAGCCGCAAACCGGGCGCTCATTCGCGGCGCGGTAGATCCGGCCAATCTGCGATCAACGATCACACTGAACGACGGTTCGACCCTCGATAAGTATTTCAACTCTCCCCGACGGGGCCCAGGCGTGGGCTGAGGTTCGCAATGGCACCGAGATTACGAACGGAGGTTTGAATGTCATCCCCAGATGAGACCAACGCGGCGCAGGAGGGCCTCACCGACCGTGAAGCATTCCAGGCTATGGCTGAGTTCGTTTGGCAGTACGCTCGCCGGGCTGGTGACGACTTGATCACCCTCTTGGGCGATATCGACCTCCAGCCCGACGGGCAGCCAACTGATCCCGCGGCTTGGGATGACTGGCTCGACTGCGTGCGGCGCGTCAAGGCAGGGCTGCCTCCACGACGAAACTCGCCGTGACTGCCCGGCACCGGTGTGCGCGTTCGCAGCCTCGATAGCGAGACAACTTGCGCTCATCGGTGTCGCGGTACCAACGTCGGTTGCGTCGCCTGCCACCGCTTCGACACCCAGGATCGCGTCGTCGTACGTCCGCGACGACGCGACGCACGGAGCCGAGACGACACGACGAGCGCTCGATCTTGGGAGGGCACATGGAACGCGCCTTCGTAGGCGGTACCGGTGAGGTGCGATGGCGTCTACAAGCGGTTGAGACGATCGATACGCATTGAAGACGCCAGTGGTAAGAAAGACACCACTGCGATATGCAGGCGATCTTTTTTTTGAGGTAGCGCCGCTCGGGGGCGGGCTAGCCGGATTTCTAGGAGGTTTGCCGTAGTGTGTGAGAGTAGGGAGCATGGATTAAAGCTCATCATTGGTGGGTTTCTATTGCTCATGATTCGTGGTTTTGCGTTATGGATATTGGTTCCGCTCGGCTTCATATGGTGGGTAATTGCTTGGCTACATTGGCATCGAAAGCATGTGGGACTTGGGCAATTACTCGGCTGGATGGACCTGAATCTGATTGCGCTAATTCAGCGATCCGTGCTGCGACCATTCTGGCCGAGATCTCAACCGTGGGTGCGGCTCGCCCGTGTGCCTGAGGTTACCCACCGTGTGCGTCGGCTCGACCCTGCCTAGGACCCCTTTGTGCGCCCTTCGCTTACGCAAATACAGAAGTCCGAGCCCACTACAGGCGCAGTTGGATCTCGCCCTGCCACCGAACCGCGGCCCGTACTGAGTATCGAGATCACTCGCACAAGCTTCCGCTACTGCGCTCAAGTCAGGCCGCCGCACGGTGGCGGGGGTCGATCGGAAAACGCCGGAACCGCTCGACGCCGAGTCCCTTATTTCTGCGCTCCGCGGTCGCGGCTGTCACCAGATAGATATCGCTGACGCCCTACGACGCTGACCCTGAGTAGCTCATGCGGATTGAGGGAGGTGCCAACCAGTGAGCGCGAGAGATCTACGGGCACGCTCGCCCTCTGGCCCTGCCGGGGTGAGCAAAGTTCAAACTCGGACAGGTTGGCGCACGTCGGCCCCCAAGTCACTGCTCGCCGGTGGCGTCTCTTTCCTGGGCGACGCACTCCGGGCATAGCGGCCGGTCGCGGCGGGTCGCTTGATGCGGCTGCACGATCTCGACCAGCGTGAAATCCGGGTGCAGGCCTTTCGGTTCGCAGAACGTCATCCCGAACGGTGCGTTCGGTAGTGCGAGGTGCGCCAATTCCGGTGTCACGATCATGAAGTACTCGCTCATAGCCGGTTGCCTGCGTTCATGCTTGGGATCATCCCCGGGTCGGTGTCGCGGACGCAAACGGGGCTGGCAATGCTGCGGGGCAGCAGCAACGGACTAGCCAAGATCAGCGCTCCGATGACGGTCAACGCGGTACGTGGGCTGGTTGCCTGAGCCAGTAATCCACCCAACGCGGTACCGATCGCGATGCGAGCTTGCTGACCAATCGACCACGCGGACAGCGTCCGCGCCACGCGGTCGGTGGGCGTCTGCTCGAGCCGGTAGGTGGCAAGCACCGGGGTGTAGAGGCTCATGTTGATGATGATCGCCAGCTCTACAGCAATCACGGTGAGGAGCCCGATCAAACCCGGGTGGACGAGGGCCAGGCCGATCAGCCAGATCGCGCGCAGGGTGCCGACGGTTCGCAAGACTCGCAGCCGGCCGTAGCGGGTGACCACTCGCTGCGCCAGCCGTGATCCGATCAGGCCGCCGATGCACGGGACGGCGAACGCAAGGCCGTATTGCCACGGCGGAAATCCCAGCTGCCGCAGCAGAAGTACCGCCAACAGTGGCTCGGTCGCCATGATCAATGCACCGAGCAGCAGGTTGTTGAGATACAGCGGCCGCAAGCCAGGGTGGCTGAAGATGTGTCGCCAACCGTCGAACAGCTCGCCGAGCTGGATTCGGCGGACGGAGTCCCGCTGCGGTGCGTCCTCGCGACCGCCGATCGCCCTGATACCCAAGGCCGACAGCAAGTAGCTGAGCGCATCGGCCACCACGGTGACGAACGGGCCGAACAGCGCGATCGCGGCGCCACCCAGAGGTGGCCCGACAGCGATCGAACTCCAGTTCGTGGACTCGAACCTCGCGTTGGCCACGAGTAGATCACCCGGCGCGACAACGGTCTTCAGGTACGCGCCACTCGCGGCGTTGAAAGCGATCCTGGCCGCGGCTACCACCGCCGAAACGACCAGCAGCTGAACGAAACTCAGCCACCCCATTGCGTAGGCCATGGGGATCGACAGCATCGCGGCGAAGCGAGCGAGGTCCATGCCGATCATGACCGGGCGCTTGCGTTGAAACTCGACCCAGGGAGCGAGCGGCAGGGCGATCAGGGCGCCGATCGCCGGTCCCACCGCGGACAGCGCCGAAACCTGAGCGGGACCGACGTGCAGCACCAGCACGGCGATCAGAGGCAACGCGCCGAAGCCCAGCCCGGAACCGTAGGCGCTGACGGCGTAGGCGGCCCACAACCAGCCGAATGGTCGGCCCAGGGCTCGTCGCGCCGCCACGCCTCCGCCTCTCTGAGTTCGCTCCGACTTCGGTCGCGGCCAAGGTCGACAAAATCGTCCCAACCTAGTTGACGGGAACGTCCAGGATCGGGCGGCCGTAGTCCGATCCGGCACCATCGAAGTGCCACCATTCGCCCTCATACACCGTGATGCCGCCGGCGTTCATCGCGCGCCGCAACAGCGCTCGATTGGTTTGCGCCGTGGCGTTGACATCGTTAGTGGCAAAGGCAAATGCCCGCGGCGTGAAATCGTCGAAGCCAGTGCCCATGTCGAGTTGGCAGTGGTTCTGGATTCGCATCGCCACCGGACAGCTGCCCCCGGTCACTGCTCGGGCCAGGGTCACGTCGACCGACCGCGCAGACTCGTGGCTGCGAGCGTAGTTAGTCGGTCGGGCTACCCAATCGGGATTGGGCACGATCTGAAACATCTGAACCTGCACTGCGTGTGGGCGGTAGCAATCCCAGAAAACGATCACCAGACCCTGCCGTCTCAGGGCGTCGGCTGCTGTCTTCAGCCCCGCGGCCATCGAATTGTGAATCAGGCAGCGAGCGTTGGCCGGGTAGAGCTGGGTCTTCGTAAAGTTGTTGGTCGTGGCGTAGCGCAGATCGATGACTGCGTCCGGGACGACCGTGCGGACGTCGACCAGTCCCGCGGCTTTGGCCTGCGCTGACACCGGCGGTATGGCGGTCGGCGTCGGTGTGGGGCTGGGCTTGGCCGTTGTGGGCGGAGCCGACGCACGGGCCGCGGTGCTCGAGGCCGCCGCGAGGGTGGTTGGGGACGTCGACGTCATCAGGGTGCTCGCGGTTGACCCGGGGTTGGCCTGATCGGCTGAGGGAGCAGCTGTGCAACCGGTGAGAGCTGCGGCGATGCCGACCGCGACGCCAACCGCAACCCCGACCGCGAGCGAATGAAACGGCCATGGAAAAGCGGGCATTGCTCGATCTTTGCAGACCTGGGCTGCCGGCCCGGGGCGGCGGTACCGTAGAGCAGTCGCTGGCCGGCAGCATCGCCTGTAACGCCTTAGCAGCGCCCACGACGGAAAGCAGGAAGGCCATGTCCAGCAGGGACGAGTTCGCCGGGGGCAAGCCCGGCGGGGATCAGCCGAAGGACGTTCAGGCCTACATCGCCGCCATAAGCGCCGAGCACCGCCCGCTGTTTGATCGACTCGATCGCCTGATCCGTTCGGAGTTTCCCGATGTCGACCTGTCGATCTCCTACGGAATTCTGACCTACCGGGTGGGGCGCCGCCGTCTATATATCGGGGCCTGGAGGCACGGGCTGTCGATTTACGGTTGGCGGGCCGGTGTAGATGGGGGATTCGCCGAGCGTCACCCGGAGCTGTTGTCGGGTAAGTCGACGATTCGGGTTTCACCATCGGCGGCGGACGGCGTGAGTGACGAAGCGATCAGCGACCTGATTCGGGCCAGCCTTTCGGGGTAGTCCGGGGGATCAGTGCAGGTGCTGACCGTCGACGGCCAGGAGCACGAGATCGATTGGTACGAGCGCAACCAGTCCGTAGAACGGAATCCGGGTTTCTGGACGTCGCCACAGCAATGGCGAGATCGCCACTACGATCGCCACCGTCAAGCTCAGTCCTGACCAGCCGAGCACGGTGACCGGTCCACGAGGCCCCAGAACTACACACAGCGTGGCCGAGACCAGCAGCCCGACCGACAGCACCAGTGAGGGTCGCGCCCCGATGCGGTGGGGAAGCCCCCGCGCGTCGACCAAGCGGTCATTGACGAGATCCGGTAACGCGTTGGTCAGGTTGGCGGCGATGCCGAGCAGCGCCCCGCCGAGCATGACCCAGGCGGCGGGGCCCGGATGGCCGGGCAAGCTCAAGGTGGCCACCGCCGGTAGCGCCCCGAAGGCGGCGGCGTAGGGCAGCCATGACCACCAGCTCCGCTTCAGCCACGCGTTGTAGAGCCATCCGCAGGCCACAGCCGCCAGGTGGACGGACCCCGCTCGCCACCCAAGACTCAGTGAGAGGACGGTCGTGGCGATCAGGGCCACCGCGATGGCCCATTCGATGGTTCGGAAGGACAGCCCGGCGTTGGCTAGAGGCTTGTCCGCGCGACCTACCTGACGATCGTCGTCGGCATCGATCCGGTCGTTGGACCAGCCGATGCTGAGCTGCCCGGTGAACACTGCGGCGGCCATCAGGATGCACCGGCCGGCGTCGTTGCCCGCGGTTGCCGCCAAGAGAGCACTGAAGGCTGTGACCGCGACTGTGGGCTCAGGATGTGATGCCCTGACCAGTGCCCTGACCAGCGCCGTAACGCCACTGGCCCGGGGCGAGGTTGCCGTCACGTCCACACAGTACGGAACCGGAGTGGCGCTGCGTCCGTATGGTGAATAGATGAGCACCGTGGCTGGCGTGCACGCCGTTCTACCACCACATCGCTATGCCCAGTCGGAGCTGACCGATGCCTTTGCCCGGTTCTGTTTGGGGCCACGGGCCAACCGGGACGTGGTGGACCGGTTGCACGAGAATGCGCGGGTCAGCTACCGCAACCTGGTGCTGCCTTTGGAGCGCTACGCCGAGCTGTCGGGATTTGATGAAGCCAATGCGCTCTTCGTCGAACACGCGGTCCGCCTCGGCGCGGAAGCCGTGTGCGGTGCGTTGGACGACGCCGGGCTGAGTCCGGAGTCGGTGGATGTGGTTTTCTCGACCACCATCACCGGGGTGGCCGTGCCGTCGATCGACGCTCGCATTGCGTTGCAACTGGGCCTGCGTCCTGACGTGAAAAGGGTTCCGCTGTTCGGGCTCGGCTGTGTGGCCGGCGCGGCTGGCCTCGCGCGGATGCACGACTACCTGAGCGGTCATCCGGACCAGGTGGCGCTGTTGGTATCGGTGGAGCTGTGTTCGCTGACGGTGCAGCGATCCGATCACTCCGTGGCCAACCTGGTGGCCAGTGGCCTGTTCGGCGATGGTGCCGCGGCGGTCGTTGCCGTCGGTCGTGACGTTGCCGCGACCGGCCCGAAAGTGCTTGATTCGCGAAGCCACCTCTATCCCGATTCGCTGCGGACAATGGGCTGGGATGTCGGAACGAGCGGACTGAAGATCGTCCTGGATGCCAATGTTCCTACGTTGGTGCGCCAATATCTTGGTCACGACATTCGATCTTTCCTGGCCGACCACGACCTGTGCGTGGAGGAGGTCGGGGCGTGGATTTCTCATCCCGGCGGCCCGAAAGTCATCGAAGCGATCGAGGCGGAGTTGGGACTGGACAACGATCCGCTGGAATTGACTTGGCGGTCCCTGGACCAGGTCGGCAATCTCTCCTCCTCTTCGGTGCTGCACGTTCTGCGCGACACCATCGATAAGCGCTCGCCCACGGCCGGCAGTCCGGCGGTCTTGATGGCAATGGGGCCCGGCTTCTGCTCCGAACTCGTCTTGCTGGAGTGGTGATCCGGTAATGCCTTGGTACCTGCTGCTGATCATTGCGGTGGCCATGGAACGCGTAGCCGAGCTGGTGGTGTCGAAACGGAACCTGAAGTGGGCTCTTGCGCATGGCGGCCAGGAATCCGGTTTCGGTCATTACCCGTTCATGGTGGTGCTGCACACCGGACTTCTTGTGGCCTGTGTCCTCGAGGCGGCCTTTCGCTCGTTCAACGCGGCGCTGGGCTGGTCGATGCTGGTGATCGTGCTGATGGCTCAAGCCCTTCGATGGTGGTGCATCACGACGTTGGGAACGCGATGGAACACTCGAATCGTGGTCGTGGCCGGCTTGCCCCTGATCGACCGCGGACCGTACCGCTGGCTTCGGCACCCTAACTACATTGCGGTGGCCGCTGAGGGCATCGCGCTGCCGCTGGTGCATTCGGGCTGGATCACGGCCGTGGTCTTCACGGTGGTGAATGCGGTGCTGCTGTTGGTGATTCGAATTCCGGCCGAGAACGTGGCGATGGCCGTGGCGGTGGCCAACCCTCGATGAGTGACGCTGATCTGGCAGTGGTGGGGGCTGGACCCGCGGGCCTGGCGACCGCGCTCTACGCGGCTCGGGCCGGCCTGCGCACCGTCGTGTTCGAACCCCGGGCCGTTCCGATCGACAAGGCGTGCGGTGAGGGTGTCATGCCGGGGGCAGTGCGACGCCTGAAGGCACTCGGGGTAGAAGTCGATGGCTACCAGTTACGAGGAATCCGTTATCTGAACGGACGAAACTCGGTCGATGCCGAATTCACCAGCGGCCCCGGCCTGGGGATTCGGCGGACGATGTTGCAGGCGGCGCTGGTCGAGGCCGCGACTCGCGAGGGTGTCGAGTTCGTGTCCGAGCGGGTAGCGGACATTGACGTCGGGTCGGAGCTCGTCGAGGTGAACGGGCGTCAGGTCGGCTATGTCGCGGTCGCCGATGGGTTGCATTCCCCGCTGAGACGCCGACTCGGGATGGACGATGAAAGCTATGGACGCCGAGCGGCACACCGATGGGGGATCAGGCAGCACTTCGACACGCCACCGTGGACGGACCTGGTCGAGGTGCATTGGGCAGCTGACTCGGAGGCGTACGTGACGCCGGTGGGTCCGAATCTCGTCGGGGTGGCCGTGTTGTCCAGCCGGCAGCTGCCCTTCGTGGATCAGCTGGACGCCTTTCCGGCGCTGCGCGAACGACTCGTGCTTCCGGTCGCGTCCACGACCGTGCGGGGTGCCGGACCGCTGAGGCAGCGTTCGACGGCGCGCGTGCAGGGTCGGGTGCTTCTCGTCGGTGACGCGGCCGGTTACGTGGATGCCTTGACCGGAGAAGGCATTGCGGTGTCGCTGGCTTGCGCGCAAGCCCTGGTCGAATGCGTGCGTGCCGATGATCCGGCGGCGTACGAGCGACGTTGGCTGGCCGCCTCCCGTCGCTACCGCAGCATTACCTCCTCATTGTTGTGGGCCCGTCGGCGTTCGGCCTTGGCGCCATTGATTGTTCCGGCGGCGGCCCGGCTGCCCTGGGTCTTCCGCGCTGCTGTTCAGCAGCTTGCTCACGGGTGATGGTCGCTCGGTCCCAAGCTCGCCTGAGGCCAACGTGTACGACGTCAGAAGGCGGACGCCGCCCGGGGACGTCCCAGCAGGTATCCCTGTACTTGTAATCCGGGGTAGTCAGGTAGGGCTCGCAGTTGTTCCAGGGTCTCGACACCTTCGACGACGCAGCCGATTTCGAGGTCTTCGGCCAACCCGATCGTGGCGCGCACAACGGTCATGCACGTACGGTCCGCAGGAATTCCGCTGGTGAACGAGTGGTCGATCTTGATGCACGTTATCGGCAGGGTAGCCAGGTATCTAAGGGAGGCGTATCCCGTTCCGAAGTCATCGATGGCGATGCCGATTCCGAGCTCCCGTAGGCGCAAGAGATCGGTCAGCGTGCCTGGAGCCGGGTCAAGCAAGACGGTTTCCGTGACCTCGACGGTGAGGGCCGACGGTTCCAGCCCCGACTCGGAAAGCACGCCGACCAGCCGATCACAGAACCCGGGCTGGGCTATGTCTTTGGCGCTGCGGTTGAGGTGCAATGTGAGGTCGCGATATTTCGGCAGGGCTCTCCAGCGAGCGACTTGGGCGCACGCGATGCGCACTACGCGATCATCGATTGCGGCGATCAGGCCGCGCTGCTCGGCCACCGAAATTACCCGGCCGGTGTCCAACCACCGTCCGTCGACGTCAGGAACGCGTAGAAGGGCTTCCACGCCCGTCATGTGTTCGGTGACCGGATCGACAATCGGCTGATAGAACACCTGAATCAGGTCTCGTTCCAAAGCCCGCCGGATCCGCCTCTCGGCGTGATCGCGCCCCAACGGCTCTTGGCGCAGGGTACTTTCGAAGACGGTGTGACGGTTGGCTCCCGAACCCTTCGCGTGATACATCGCGGTGTCGGCATCGCTGAGCATTTCCTGCGGGGTTGAGTCCGGCCCGGCCAGGGCGATGCCGATGCTGACGGTTACGGCGTGTTCCTCGCCGTCGACCAGGATCGGTTCAGCCACTGCCTGCTCGATGCGAGCCGCCACCCGCTCGGCCAGCGTGCGGCAGTCCTCGGTGGCGGGGATGTCCACGATGACCACGAATTCGTCGCCGCCCATCCGGGCGACGGTGTCACCGTTGCGGGTCGCTCGGCGCAGCCGGTCCGCGGTGGCCATCAGGACTCGATCCCCGGTGGAATGGCCGTGCGAGTCGTTGATGCGCTTGAAGCCGTCCAGATCGCAGAACAACACGGCTACCTCGCCGGGAGGCTCGCTCCGTCTCAGTGCTGCTGAGAGACGGTCGACCACCATGCGTCGGTTGGGCAGGCCGGTCAGGTCATCGTGCAGCGCGGCGTGGGCCAGTTGTTCTTCCAAGGCGACGCTGTCGGTGATGTCGCGGGACACGATCAGGGTCTGGGTGACATGGCCGTGCTCGTCGCGCTGAAAGGGTGTCAGTCGTCGGGAGAGCCATCGGACGTCGCCGTCATCGTGCACGATTCGATGGCGGAGCTTGATGACTTCACCGTCCGCGGCGGACTCGGAATCGGACAAGGCTTGCTGGTAGCGGACCAAATCCTCGGCGGGTAGCAAGTTGTCCAAGCAAGTCCCGGACATGACGGCGATGGTTTGCTGGGTGTAGCCGATCAGTTCGGGAGCTAGCCGGTTGGCTCGAGACATCGTCGCGGTGGCTACGTCGTAAATGTGAATGGCATCGGGGCAGGCGGTGATAACCGCCTGTTCATAGCTCTGGGCGTCGCTGAGTTCGGCAGTTACCTGCCGGTACCGCTCGGCGAGTTCTAGGGCGTAGCTGCGCCAGGCAGCCAGGCTGCCCAGCTCGCGCAAATCGCGTGCTGACTCGGGTGCGGCGCCGGCCTGGGGCTGGAGGGCCGTACCCGCGGTTGTCAGGGTCACGTGCTTTCTATCGGCCGGCTCTGGGCTGAACCTGATCTTCCGACGTTAACAACACGTTAATTCAGCGATAAGGCACACTGACCCGATGGCCTCCCTCGCGGTTGAAGACCTCGGCACGATTCTGTCGGTGTGGGCTCATCCCGACGATGAGGGTTATTGCTGCGGCGGCATCATGGCAATGGCCCGGCGAGCGGGGCAACGGGTCGTGTGTGTGACAGCCACCCGCGGCGAATTGGGGTCGACCGACCCCGATCGCTGGCCCGCGGGCCCGCAGCTGGCCGAAGTCCGCACCAAGGAACTCGCGGCCGCGTTGGCCGTGCTCGGCGTCACCGAGCACCACTGGCTGGACTATCCCGACGGCGGTTGCCAGGCCGTCGATCAGGCCGAGGCGGTTGGCCGCCTGCGTGCGCTCGTCGAGACGGTCAAGCCGGACACGATCCTGGTGTTCGGCCCGGACGGCGCTACCTACCATCCTGATCACATTGCTGTTTCGCGTTGGGTGTCAGCGGCCGTCGGATCCGATGTGCGGATCCTTCATCAGGTGAACACGCCAGAGTGGTTCGAAGAGGTGACGCGCTTTGTGCCGATCGACATGATGATGATGGTCGATCGCGAACCGGTCGCGGTTCCGGCGGCAGAGTGCGTGTTGTACGTCAATCTCGAGGGAGAGCTTCTCGACCTCAAGTTTCAGGCCATGCTCTGCCAGGAAAGTCAGGTCACACCATTGATCGCGCTGACCGGGCCCGAGGTCTATCGCGGACTATTGGCCGAAGAGGCGTTCACCGAAATACGCCTGGACTAGTCCCGCACCTGCTGGCGACAGATTTCTTCGGCAGCGTCGCTGATCGCTTCCAAGGTGCCGGCCGCGGTCATCGACACGATGGACAACCGCTCGGCCACGTCGGCACCGATGGCTATCCGGCCGGCGATTATCGCCAGCGGGCACTGGCTCGCTCTCGCTCGAACGGCTACGCGAGCGATCAACTTTCCTGACAACGTTTGGGCATCCAGCTGGCCTTCGCCGCTGATGACCAGGTCGGCGCCGACCAGCTGCCGGTCGAACTCAACGAGATCTAGCAAGACGTCGGCGCCGGATTGCAGTCGTGCGCCATAGGCCCAGAGTGCACCGGACACGCCGCCGCCGCAGCCGGTGGCGGCGACGTCTCGCGGATCGCGGGGCAACGTGGCGGCGAAGCTGTTCAGGCGGTGACCGAGCTCGCGCACCGCGATTTCGTCCGCGCCCTTCTGCGGGCCGAATACCCTTGCCGCGTCGACATATTTTGTGTTGGTGTCACACAGGACGGTGATGTCGAGTGCGGCCAGCCGGCGCCCGTCGATCGCATCCAGCAGGCCTTGCCCTCCGTCGGTACAGGCGGTTCCGCCGACAGTGACCAGCAACCTTTGGGCGCCAGCTTCCAGGGCGTGGCCGATGAGCTCGCCGAGTCCTCGACTGCTCGCGCGGATGGCGGTGTCGGGGTTCAGATTGGCGACCAAGCTCAGTCCGACGGCTTGCGCCGATTCGATGACGGCGAGCCCGTTCTCGTCGAGCAGGAACCGAGCCGAGATGTCGGTGCCCAGCGGACCGGTGACGGTGACGTTATGAGTCGCCATCCGTCGGGCCTGCGCGATTGCGTCGAGAGTCCCTTCGCCGCCGTCGGCGAGCGGGCACAGTCTCGGTTTCCATCCGGCTCGGACCGCGCCGATACCCATTGCCTGAGCGACCTGTTCGGCGCGAAACGTGCCTTTGAACGAATCCGGGGCGACCACCACGATGCCCCTCATGGCTTAGACGGGCCGGAAGTTCATCGGGTCCATTCCTTCGGCTATCACGCGCCCTTGATCGGACAGGACGTCAAGATGGGCCAGGGTTTCCAGGGTGGCGAGCATCCGGTTGAACAGGTCCAGCTCGTCGAGGGTCCGTTCGTGCCGGGTCCAGGTCAATCGCTCGGCGATGGTGAATGCCGTGTGAGCTCCGACGTCGACGAGATGTTCTATCGCCGCCAATCGATGCTCGTGGTGAAGCAGCAATTCGTCCACTCGCTGGTGAACGCTGTCGCGAACCGGTCCGTGGGCGGGCAGCATGGCCACGTCAGGTAGGGCGCGGACCTTGTGCAGCGACTCGAGGAAGTCGGCCAACGGCCGTTTGCCGGGAGTGGGCTCGAGACCGATGGAAGGGGTGATACGCGGTAACACATGGTCACCGGTGAACATCAGCGGACGATCCCCGTGCAGGAAGACCATGTGTCCGCGAGTGTGACCCGGCGTGTGGATTGCGGTAAAGGGGTGATCGCCGTCGCCCAGCTGTTCCGCCTCGTTCAGCCAGCGGTCGGGCTCTTCATACATTCCGGGCGCCGGGTCTTGCATGGGCGAAGCCAGAATCTCGGCGATGATCTTGTCCGCCCCGGCCCGGCCGAGCAAGGCCAGCGTTTCGAATCGGTTGCCCGGCGGGCGGGTGAGGATCTTTTCCATGCCCACCTGCTCCCACGCTCCAAGTCCGATCTTCAGCGCGTGCTGGCGCCGCAAAGCGATGCCCTGAGTGAAGTGATCCGCGTGGAGGTGCGTCGTGGCAACTGACGTGATGTCGTCGAAGGTGAAGCCGAGGGTGTCCAGGCCGGTCTTCAGTGCGTCATGGGCTTCGATGGTGGCCTGCCCGGAATCGATGAGCTGAATGCCGTTTTGGCTTTTCAGCACGTAGACGTTGACCGCCCGAAGGGCAGGATCGGGCAGCGGCAGCGGAACTCGATAGATATCGGGTGAAACCTCGAAGACGCCCGGGTCAGCCCAGGCCCGTTCCGGATCATCTGCGGTTACAGGCACCTCTGGACCATAGAGGTGGTCATAGTCCCCGGCCTAGGCCGGGTTCGCCGTGTCTTCAGTTGCATAGATCACGTAAAGCGGCTCAGTGCATGGCCTGGAATGAGGGAACCGCTTGCCTCGCGCCACGGGGGAAGCGGGAGGAAGCGGTATCCGGTTGGTTACTCTACGTACTATCAGCGATCTGTCAAGTCTTTGTTTGCTTGTTGCCGGAGTGGATCAACGAACTCCGCGCGGGCGGAATTGGATGCTGATCCGGGGGCCGACCGGACGGGCGGTCTTAGGCACCGCGTGCTCCCAGGTGCGTTGGCACGATCCGCCCATCACCAGTAGGTCCCCGTGTCCGGGCCGGAACCGTCGACTGGGGATGCCGCCCGAGCGCGGCCGTAGCAGTAGCGGTCGGGGATCGCCGATGGACAGAATCGCAACCATCGTGTCTTCCGTTCTGGACCGACCGATCGTGTCACCGTGCCAGGCGACGCTGTCTCGTCCGTCCCGGTAGAGGCACAGGCCGGCAGTCACGAATTCTTCGCCGAGTTCGTTTCGGTAGTGATCGTTGAGCAGCTGACGAGCCTCGCTCAGTACGGGGTCCGGAAGCTCGTCGTCCTCGCCGAACCAGCTCAGTAGGCGGGGGACGTCGACGACCCGTTCATACATCGGACGGCGTTCAGCTTTCCATGACACTACGTGCGTCAATCGTTCGAAGAGCTGGTCTGAGCCGCGTAGCCAGCCGGACTGGAAGTCGACCCAGGCGCCGTCGGTCAGGGTCGTGCGTGCAAGAGCGGAAGCAAGTGGCGACAGAGAGCACGCTTGATCGACTTCGAGTAGCGATGGCTGAAATGGGGGAGCCATGAGCGCGAGTGTAGCCCACAATCGAAAGTATGTTCGGCTACTTGGGCGCGTAGACAGGTTGGGTTCCGCTGTCCTCCGGAAGGCATTTAGCCTTTGTAACAGGGCAATCCGCGCTTTGATCTAGCTACGGGCGTCACGTAGCATCTTTGTCATGACAAATCGAATCTCGCATTGGATCGACGGGCAGCTGACCTCCGGAACATCAGGGCGGACGTCCCCGGTTTTCAATCCCGCAACCGGGTTGCAAAGCGCGGACGTGGAATTGGCCAGTGCCGCGGAAGTCAACACAGCAGTCGCTTCCGCGCTCGAGGCGTCACGCCAATGGCGCCACGCATCGTTGTCCCAACGAGCCGCCATTCTCTTCAAGTTTCGCGAGCTGCTGCACGATCGGTCCGACGATCTGGCCAAGATCGTCACGGCCGAGCACGGCAAGGTGCTCTCGGACGCGGGTGGCGAGATCGCTCGCGGTCTGGAGAATGTGGAGTTCGCGACCGGCGTCCCGCAGCTGCTCAAGGGTGGGTTCTCCGAGCAAGCCGCGACCGGGGTCGACGTCTACTCGATTCGCCAGCCGCTCGGGGTGGTAGCCGGCATCACCCCATTCAACTTTCCGGTGATGGTTCCGTTGTGGATGTGCGCCAACGCCATCGCGACCGGCAACGCGTTCGTGCTCAAGCCGAGCGAGAAGGACCCCTCCGCCTCGCTGTTGCTGGCCGAGCTCTGGAAAGAAGCTGGACTGCCCGACGGCGTGTTCACGGTCGTTCAGGGTGATCGCGAAGCGGTCGATGCCCTGCTGACCCACCCGGACGTCTCGGCCGTGAGCTTCGTCGGCTCCACTGCCATCGCCCGCTACATCTATGAGACCGGGACCGCCAACGGCAAGCGAGTGCAGGCCCTCGGCGGCGCCAAGAACCACATGCTGGTGCTGCCCGATGCTGACATCGATATGGCGGCCGACGCTGCGGTGTCGGCCGCCTATGGCGCGGCCGGTGAACGGTGCATGGCAATCTCGGTGGCGGTCGCCGTCGGAGACGTCGGCGACCGCCTGGTGGACGCGATTGCGGCTCGGCTGCCCAAGCTGACCATCGGCGATGGTGCGCATCCAGACACCGACATGGGGCCGCTGATCACGGCCGAGCACCGCGACAAGGTCGCCGGCTACATCGCGGCCGGCGAGAAGTCCGGCGCCTCGGTGGTCGTGGACGGACGTACGGCCGATGTTCCCAAGGACGGCTTCTTCCTCGGAACCACGTTGCTAGATCATGTCAAGCCCGACATGTCGGTGTACACGGATGAGATCTTCGGCCCCGTGCTGGCGATCGTGCGCGCCGACACCTACGACGACGCGCTCGAAGTCATCAACAGCAACCAGTACGCGAACGGAACAGCGATCTTCACCCGTGACGGTGGGGCGGCACGTCAGTTCCAGTTCGACGTGCAGGTTGGCATGGTCGGCATCAACGTCCCGATCCCGGTGCCGGTCGCGTACTACAGCTTCGGTGGTTGGAAGGCGTCGTTGTTCGGCGATACCCATATGTACGGGCCGGAAGGGATCAACTTCTACACCCGCGGCAAAGTGGTCACCTCGCGTTGGCCGGACCCGGCAACATCGAGGGTTGACCTCGGCTTCCCTCGTACGAGGTAGGCGGGTTGGCCATAGGTCCTGCGCGATCGGCCGCTGGCGGTAGCGGTACGCGGGCACGCAAGCGTTGGATAGGCTGCGCCTCGGCACAATTGCCGGGGCGGTAGCTCAGCCGGTTAGAGCAGGGGACTCATAATCCCTGGGTCGTGGGTTCGAGTCCCACCCGCCCCACATGACACGCTTACTCGAAACACCGACCGAAAAAATGTCAGCGAGTACGGGTGTCTCGGTTCGTTCAGTAGACGTGGCCCGGCTACCCGCGCTCAGCTGGTCCCGCAGGTCGAACCTGCGTCTCGCTGCCGTCGTGGCCATCGTGGGCACAGTGGCCGCGGGGTGCGTGGGAGCCGGAGATCGCATCTGGGGAGCGCAAACCGTCGCACTCCGTCTCGTTGATCGTCGACCCTCCGTCGTGATCTACACGTGTCCTGGTGGAAAGCCGATCACCCAGATATCCGTGACAACCCATAACATCCAGGCCGACGTGGACCACGTCATTTGGAAACTCGCCCGAACGCCAGCCGACCCAGCTGCCACCGAACACGTTGACACCGTGACCATCGGACAGCCCGCGGCTGGGTTCGAAACCGTCACCGCCCTGGTCGACGCGCTACCGACGGCATCGCTGGACATCAACGTCAGCCGCGACCACCCGGAAGGCGGTTTCACCTTCAAGGCTGCTGACCTCACGGAAAGCTCGCTGCGAGTGGAAAGGAGTTGGTTCGGCGGGCGCCGATCAGTTGATATGAACAAGTTCATGAGCGTGAACAGGAAGAACTGCTAGTCCTGATCTTTGTAGTCAAAGGCGAGGGCGACAGCCATCACGAACGTGTGACAGTCACGCATCGTGACGGGCAAGAATAGATTCGCCCACTGGTGCCAAGATCGGCCAACCCCGAAGCTGAACTCAAAGGGGTACGCACAATGGCAGGAATGACGCAAACCTCGGTTCCGGCCGAAGGCAGCGGGTATGGAGTCGCCGTCGCATACCTCGCGATAGTCGGCATCTTCCTGCTCTTCATGGTGCCGTTGGCCCTGATTATCGCCAGGGACGCCACCAGGCACGGGCGAAACGCTTGGGCCTGGGGGCTGACTTTTATTTGGCAACCGGTCATCGTCGGAGTGGTTTACCTCGTCGTGCGTAGTCGGCCACCCAAAGACCGAACCGCGCCTGTGGTGAACCGATAGGCCATGCATAGCGAGCATTCGCACACTGCAGGAGTGGTATCGCGCCCGCCTGGCGGTCTGTTCGCCGCGAATCTCGTCCGGGACGCAAGTCTTGGGCCCGACACTGCACTACGTCTATCAATGGCACGACGATTGCAGCGCGGTTCTCGAGTTCGAGGCAGATCTGGACGCCGTCTTCGTCCACGGCGTCGATCTGCTCCGCTGGAACGAAGATGTCAAACTGACCAGGCCTGACCCTCAGTCGGTCGCCAGCACGTGGGCCGCCCCATCCCGAACGGCGGCCTCATCCCCGAGCACGTCTGGAGCAGGCATCGGCGCTCGCAAGGGTGGCAATACAAACAGCGCTATACCTGCCGCAACCACCATCAACACCGAGTCCGCTGCGAAGGCCCTGGTGTAGCCGCCCGTTTGCGCAACGAGCACCCCGGCATCTCGAAGCGCGTGCGTGCGTGACGCAACGAGCGTCAGCAGTGCTGCCAGTCCGAGTGAACCGCCGATCTGTCGGGTGGTGTTGATCAGACCCGAGGCAAGCCCGGCCTCGTGTCGGTCGACACCACCAGTGGCGGCCAGGGTGATCGGCACGAAGGACATCCCGACGCCGAACGTGGTGATGGCGCCGGGCAGGCCGACGTGCAGCAAGTAGGAGCTGTGCTCGTGCAGACCCGACAGCAGTAGCAGGCCGACCGCCGACACGAGCGGTCCGATGACCAGCAGGGTTCGTGGGCCAATCCGTGACACGAGACGCGACGAGATCTGCGTGCCGATGATGATCGCGATCGGCATCGGAAGGAAGGCGAACCCGGTACGGAGCGGGCTGTACCTCTGAACCTCCTGGACGAACTGGGACAGGAAGAAGAACAGCGAGAACATCACCGAACCGATCATGATCATGATCAGGTTCGCGCCGGTGAGCGATCGCGAGCGGAACAGCCGAAGCGGAACTAGTGGGTGGCGGTGTCTCGTTTCGATCGCGAGGAACGCGACTATCAGCACAGCGCCCAACACGAGATAGCTGATCACGAACGACGAACCCCATGCGTGTGCGTCGGTCGAGACGATGCCGTAGACGAGAGCGACGAGGCCGCCGGTGACCGTCAGCGCGCCCGCCCAGTCGAGCGTCGGGCGTTCGCCTTCGGCGACTGACTCCTGCACCGCAAAGCGGGCGACGATCAGGACCAGGATGCCGATCGGCACGTTGATGAACAGGATCCACCGCCAGGACAGCAGGTCGGTGAGCACTCCGCCCGCAAGCACTCCAGTAGCTCCGCCAGCACCGGCCACCGCACCCCACATGCCGAGCGCGCGCGCCCGAGCCTTCGGCTCGACGAATGTCGTCGTAAGGATGGTCAGCGTCGCGGGCGACAGGACTGCACCGCCAAGCCCCTGCAGGCCACGCGCGATAATCAGTTCGCCGCCGGTCTGCGCCAGCCCGCCGATCAGCGATGTCACCGAGAACAGGGCGACGCCGATCAGGAACAACCGCCGCCGCCCCCACAGGTCAGCAGCGCGACCGCCCAGGAGCAGGAATCCGGCGAAGGTCAACGTGTATGCGTTGAGCACCCAGCCGAGCCCGTTCTGCGACATGTGCAGATCGCGCTGCATATTCGGCAGGGCGACGTTCACGATGCTGATGTCGAGCACGACCATGAACTGCGCCACGCAGACGACGGCCAGTACGAGCGAGGAGGGCCGGGACCGGGATGCGCCCCGCCGAACAAATGCCAATCGACTCACGTTCAACCTCAGCACGTGGGCGTCGGCGTGTTATTCCCGCCCCGCCGTATTTGCCAGCAAGATTGCTGGGTCGAATCCAGTCGGGGCGCCAGGCACTGATGGCGTTCCTGCCCGGATTGGTCGTGGCAGCTGGCATTCTCAGTGGCCTTGCACCCTCGACCCGTGTGCTCGGCCTGTCGACCACAGCTACCCATGTCATCGCGTTCATCTTTGGTACCGCCACCCTCGCGATCATCAGGTCGTTCGAGGTGGCGCCAGCGTTGTAGTCGTCCACGATCTGCTGGATGGTTTCGGCTGTGAGTCGGCGTTCGACTGCGTGGACCCGTGGCACCTTTGTGGGGCATTTTGCCGCCTATATGATATATACTCGTATTGAAAAAATGGGACGATTTGGACGTATTTGGAAGGTTCGAGTAACGCCACACCAGCTCCACCAGCCCTTTTTGGTTTTCGGCTCAACCGACTCGGACCTGGCCCCATAGGAAAGTCGGCTGACCAATCCCTTAGACGGCGCCGGTGTACAGCACGTCCTCAGCGACTTCCCGCAGTTTGCGGTGGCTGTGCTGGCTGCGGGTACGCGATCTCGGCGCCGTCGATCTGCTGGGCATCCTTCACTGCTTGCTCGCGCAGCGGAACCTCTTGAAACGGCTTTTTTCTGGTGCTAAAAAATATTTGTAAGCGCATGCCGTCGATCGACAAGGTGATCGGCGGCGACAGAGGCATCAGTCGACAGATTGGTGGAGGTGGTAACGATGCTCATGCGCACAGACCCGTTCCGCGACCTGGACCGGCTTACCCAGCAGATGTTCGGGACGAACGGGACCGTCGCCCGGCCGTCCGTCATGCCGATGGACGCCTGGCGTGAAGGGGATACCTTCCACGTCGAATTCGATCTTCCGGGTGTGAACCCCGACTCGATCGATCTGGACGTGGAGCGCAACGTCGTCACGGTAAAAGCCGAGCGTCCGACCCGCAACGGTGAGACCGAGTTTCTTGCCGCCGAGCGGCCCCGGGGCGTATTCAGCCGGCAGCTGATTCTGGGCGACAACCTGGATACGGACAACATCACGGCTGACTACAACGCCGGCGTGCTGGTCCTTACGATCCCGGTGGCTGAGAAGGCCAAGCCCCGCAAGATCAGTATCAACGGTACGGCGCGGGATCACGAGGTCATCGAGCACCGGGACGAGAAGAACCGCCAACTCACCAACGCCTGAGCCGGACGGCTGCCGTGATCGTTCAGGAGCCCCAACACTCGATCGATGATGGTTTCCTCGATCTGGTGTACGCCGATGAGCAGTGGCTCGACGCCGAGTTCGAAGCCATCGTCGCCGCTAACTGGCATAACGTCCCGGGTCAACTCCAGCGAGCCGCTGACGACGGCGCCGCCGGACAGGTCCATCGGCCAGCCGTACTCCTTTTCACCGTCGCGCAAGCGACGCGTGATCCGGGGGCTAGGCAGCGTTCTCCTCCGGCGGCACGAGAGAACCGCCACAAGAGAACTCGCCACAAGAGAAATGACAGCAACTGACCTGAACGGGTAGGTGATGACAATCGGTCCAACCCATCATCGACGTTGAGAGCGCGAGGCCCCGACCACTACCGGTCGGGGCCTCGCATTATGTCTACGGCGAGCCGCCGCCCGCGCGGATTATCTCGTTTTGATAACGCCTCGTTACTTTTTTGATTACTGCTCGTAACTGAAATAAACGCTCCGCTTACACCCAGCCGAGAACGAGGCGAAAATGACCCGCATACGTACGCTGTTGCCCTCGATCGTGGTGACAGCGGCCATCCTCACCTGCATCATTGTTCCGCCGGGCCACTCCGACGCCGCCGGGACAACGCCGCAGGCGCTGGCTGCCCACAGCAACACAGCCCCCGCCCTCGACACTGGCGGATACGCGTGGGTTGACTACTTCCGCCAGTTGGCCGGCCTGGGTGGAGTCACCCGCAACGCCACCATGGAATCGCAAGAAGCGACCCACGTCCGCTACCTGGCCAATCACGCACTGGCGTGTGAGCGCGACGTCCACGACGAGCTCACCACGAAAATCGGCTCCTGCGGACCGAACCCGTATGCCACCACCGGTGGAAAAGCAGCCGCCAACAACAGCGACATCACCCGGTCCAGCGCATCCATCAGCGACCGTGAAGCCGTCACCAGCTGGATGGGAGCTTCGTTCCACGCTCTCACGATCCTCGATCCCCGGCTCGCCTCAACGGGCTATGCCGCCTACTACACGGCCAAGCCGACTGGCAGTAAGCCCGTCGCCTGGCCGTATACCGCCGGACTGGATGTCTTCCGCGGCCGGACCGGACGCTACGGCGGTCAGGTCATCGCCTACCCCGGCGTCGAAGCCGCCACGCCCGTGCTGTCCTACCGAGTCGGCACCGAGACCCCTGAGCCGTTCACTAGCACGCTGGCAACCTCACCCTGCCGGTCCTGGGCCAGCAAGACCCTGGTTTCCGCACCGATCATCGTGCAGTGGCCCAAAGCCAGCCAGGCAAACACCACCTCAGGAGTCATCACCGATCTCAGCACCGGGACCAAACTGGCCACCTGCTCACTGAACGCCGCGTCCTATCCCGCCGGGTCGACGGCGAACCGTGCCCTGGTCGGAACCAGCACCCAGGTAACCAAAGCGGCCTTCTACTACGCATCGTTGCCGTTCGTGGCAGGGCATCGCTATCAACTGACCGTCGCCGGTTCGCTGATCACGACGTTCTACGCGACAACCCTGCCCGCACCGCCGCACATCTGGGCCACCCTCGCCATCGGGTCGGCCACCCCGTACTGGCGCGATTCCACCTTGGGTGTAACCAGCCACGTCCTGCAGTTGTGGAGCGGACCCAATTGCTCCGGAACCCGCCTCGGGCAATGGCGCACCCCTTTACTGCTCAAGATCATTACCGGTCTCACACCAGGCCACCTTTACTCGGTGCGGGTGTCCTCTGACAAACCCGACAACGGATCGCGGTGGAGTGGCTGCGGGAACTTCCGACCCCAGTGAAGCCACAGTGAACACCGGCACGATCACGGCCTGTTTGCGCCGAGCTGTAACGGCTGGAGCGATCTGATCGCTGAACCCTCTGGATGGGTTCCTGCTCATCTTGTGGACCAGCCATCGTCGTGCAGACCGGTGACCACAAGTCGAAGGCGCTGATCGGCGATGCAGGAGAGGATCGGTGTTGCATGTTTGTACCCAGAACCAAACCGGCCGCCCTCAGCGTTGCTACGGCGGCCATCCTCCTCGTCGGGGCCTCGGCCGCGACATCGTGGGCCGCGCCGGCTACACAATCAGCCGTGACCGGCCCATCAGTTGCGCGAGCTCCGCAAGCGGCTTTCACGGCCAGTGCCGCGGCCGCTGGTCCGGTGTCGTGCCAGCGTCCAGCGCCGGACAACCGGGTATCGACCACAATCCACTGCTATACCCCGGATCAGCTGCGAGCCTTCTACGGACTCGGTCCGCTGGCCGCGTCCAACGACGGTGCGGGCCAGACCATCGTGCTCGTGGATTCCTACGGCAGCCCGACCGCCGTCAACGACGTCAATTTCTTCGCTCAGACCTTCGGCGGCCCGACCCCGAACGTAGAGACGGCATTCCCGATCGGGATGCCCGACTACACGCATGCGACCGGAAACGGTTCGGGCCAATCCGGTCCGACCGCGGCCGACGGCTGGGCGGGCGAGGCCAATCTGGACGTTCAATGGGCCTACGCAATGGCCCCCAAGGCACACATCGTGCTGTTGGCCACCCCTCCGGCCGAGACTCAGGGCGTGCAGGGATTGCCCAACCTGATGAAGGCTATCGACTGGGCCATCGCGAAGTATCCGGCTGGAACGGTGTTCTCGATGTCGTTCGGAACGGACGAGCAGGCGTTTGGTTCGGTCGCGGCCGCCAAGTCGCAGTTCGCTCGCTTCGACCAGACCTTCCAACGAGGACTAGCCAAGGGGGACACCTTCTTCTCCAGCTCAGGTGACGACGGATCAACCGGCGTCACCCGGGCCCATCACCAGACGGCAACCGGTTCGACGCCTGAGGTGAGCTACCCCAACGTATCGCCGTACGTCACCTCTGTCGGCGGAACGCAGGTGCAGTCAGGCTGGACCTGGAACCCGACTCAGGACAAGCCCTTCCTGGACAACGGATCCCGTAATCCCTTGTACTGGCAGTGGAATGTCGGTGGTAGCAGCGAAGCGGTCTGGAATGAAAGCTGGGCCAGCATCGCCACCGGTGGTGGTATCTCGACCGTCTACGGCCGCCCGAGCTACCAGGATGGCGTAGCCGGCGTCGTCGGCAACCATCGAGGAGTTCCGGACGTGGCGTTCAATGCTGCCGTCAACGGGGGAGTGTTGGTGTACTTCTCCTACTTCCCAGAGATCGAAGGTCCGCCCGCTTGGGGTGTCTTCGGTGGAACCTCGGCTGCCTCACCGCAGTTCGCGGCGATTACCGCGATCGCGAACCAGGCTCGGTCCGCCGCGGGGAAGAACCCGATCGGCAACCTGAACGACGTGATCTACCAGGCGAGCTTCGACAAGTCGAGCGCGTTCAACGACATCGTTGCTCGCACGTACGGAACGGCGCCGAGCGGCGTGTTGGCCAACAACCGGATTTGGGACATCGGAGCCGACGGCTTCGTGACCCCGGACCCGGTGCCCGGCTACCCGACCACCGCCGGCTATGACCTGACCACCGGCTGGGGAAGCCCGAAGGCTCCCGGGTACGTCGCTCAGGTCGCGGCTCAGCCGTAGCCGATATGAGGCCATTCAGGCCGGACTGCCACTGGGCGGTCCGGCCTGAATGCTGCTGGGCCGGAATGCTGCTGGGCCTGAATGCTGCTGGGCCGGGCGATTCACGCGATCGCTCTTGATCATCTGTAGGTTTTGGGGGTCAGAGTAACCAAAACCTACCGATGATCAAGATCAACGTGGTCGGCTAGCTTCCCGGGATTTCGATCGCTGAGAAGTTCCAACGATCCGCGGTCGGTGCGGTGTCGTTCATCGTGACCACCGTGCCGGCCGTCGGCGTCAGGGCGGTCTGGCGCTGCACCCAGAACGTGTCACCGGCCGGAGCCAGGAATTCGTCCACCTTGGTCTGGCCCGTGCCCACGGTTCGCGCGGTGGCGTTGTCCCAGTCGTTTCCGACCGCCCACACCATCGAGTTGGCCCGGGTGGTGGTGAGCTTGATGCTCGGCGCGCCGCTGGCCGCATTGGCCGTGGCCACGGCGCCGTTCACGCTGGTATTCGCGCCGATGAACGAGGCCACGGTGATCGCGCCCTGATAAGAGCCACTGGAACGCGTCGCCGTCACCGTTACGTTGGTAAGCGTCGATGGTGCTACCGCCTGCCAGATCTCCGACGTACCGGCCCGAGCGTTCGTTCGCTGCCGCAGGGTCCAGGTCAGGCCACCTCCGCTGACGCCGCTGATCGTCTGGGTGGTGCCACCGTCGGAGGTGATGAACGCAACCAGCAATTCGTTCGGCCCCGCCGTGGAAAACGCTGGTGCGCTGATCGTGCTGGCTGCGGTCGACTGATGGGTCGACACCACCTTGTCGATGCTCAGGCTGGACGTCGCCGGAGTCGTCGTGGTGACCGGATTCGAATCGAGTGAGCCGTTCCCGGCCGCGTCAAGGGCTCGAACGGTATACGTATAAGCGGTATTCGCCGCCACGGTCGCGTCGGAGTAGGCGGTGCTCGCCCCAATGGTCGCCACCAGGGTCGAGTTTCGCCATACCTGATAGCCGGTTACCGACACGTTATCCGTGCTCGCCGTCCAGCTGAGGCCCACGGCGGCGGTCGTGGTACTGGTTACCGTCAACGCACTGGGGGCACTCGGCGGTGTCGAGTCCGTGAGGATCGTTGCGCTGGCCTCGGGTGAGGGGGCACCGATATTGCCGACGGCGTCCTGAGCTGTGACCTGGTAGTAGTACGTCCCGGCCGGTGCTGTGTCGGTGAACGTCGTGCTCGCGGTCTGGCCGATCTGGTTGGCCGGGCCGGCCGTGAAGTTCGAGGTCGTCGAACGGTAGACGTTGTACTGGGTCACTCCCACGTTGTCGGTGGCCGCCGGCCAGGACAGGTTGGCCGCACCTATCACGCCGTTGGCGCTCAAGGACGCCGGCGCCGTCGGAGCAATGTTGTCCTCGTACGGTGCGGGCAGGCGCACGTAGCTGGAAATCGACGGAACACCATTGCCGTTGACGATCGACAGCAGGTAGTACCCCGGCGGGGCGTAGTTACCGTTCTGGGGCATCTGCACGTTCAACCCGCCGGCGGTGACGCTGAAGTTCAGCGACAGGGCCCGAGCGTTCTCGTCAAAGGCGTGGGTCACCGAGCCGGTCCGGATCAGGGTCACCTTCGTGATGGCCGCCGCATCGGGCGTCGCCACGAACGCATTGCTGTTGTATTGCGGGGTGCTCGGGGCGCTGGTAATCGTCGGTCGGGCGCCCTTGAACAGGTACGGCGGCGAGTAAATCTGAGTGTCCTTGTGGTCGGGTACTCCCGGATCACCGCCACCCCCGGCCGTGTAGACCCGGCCGTCGGGCAGCAGGACGGCGACCGAATGATAAAGGCGAGGCGTCGTCATCGAAGCCAGCGTTTTCCATTGGCCGGTGGCCGGATCCCAGTTCTCAGCGGCCAAAACCGCATGCGCGTCATTGAAGCCGGTCTTGTCGGTGTCGCCGCCGGTGGCCAGCACCGTTCCATCGGGAAGGTTGGTCAGGTTCAGGAACGAGCGGGGGAATTGCATGGACGATGTCGGCTGCCAGGTTGCCCCCGGCTGGCTCATGTCCAAGGTGAACGCGGTGTTCACTGAGTTGCCGGAGAATCCGTCGTCGGCCGCCGAACCGGCCTTGATGAACTTGTTCGGCGCGTAGTTGGCGATGCTGCCGCCCTCGATGATGCGCGAATCGAAGGTCGTCCACTGGGCCGTGCTGAGGTTCATGACCTCACTCTTGGTGGGGCCTTCCGAACCGCCCAGGTGCACGATCCGGCCGTCCGGCAACTGATAGATAAACGGGTAGATCGGCATCACGTGCGTGTTGTCAGCGAGGGTCTGCCACGTGTTCGTGGACGGCGAGTACAGCTCGGACTCGGCCACCACGTCCGTCTCGGACGTGTCGCTGCCCGAGGTGACCAGCACCTTGCCGTCCGACAGCGTGGTGCCGGTGGCGTACCAGCGCTTGCGCTGCATCGGGGCCAGGGCCGTCCAGGTCTGGGTGTCGTAGTTGAAGGCGGTGATGTCATTGACGCCGAAGCCCCCGTCGGTGGCCGTGCCACCGATGACGAGCACCCGGCCGTCGGCCATCACGGCCTGCCCGGCGCAGAAGAGATCCGCCTTGGCATTGGGCACCTGAGTGGTGGTGTTCGTGGTCGGGTCGAAGACGTACTGCTGGCCGCCCTGGGTGAAGTCGCCCTGCCACAACAGGATCTTTCCGTTGGGCAACAGGGCGGAATGGATCGCAACCGCCGGCAGCGGAATCGGCGCGCTCCACTGACCGATCTGGGACGGATCGCTGCCACCGTTGTTGACGGTGACGCTCACGGTTGCCGATGTCGTGGTGTTGCCGGCGCTGTCGCGGGCGACCGCGGTGAGGTTGTGATTCCCGTTCGCCGACATGGTGGTGTTCCAGCTGGCGCTGTAAGGCGAGCTGAGGTCCTCGCTGCCGAGAACGGCCCCGTCCAGCTTGAACTGCACACCGACCACGCCCACGTTGTCGGCGGCGCTGGCGGTGACCGTGACCGTGGCCGACACGGTCGACCCGGCGGCGGGGCCACTCACGCTGACGGTGGGAGGCGTGGTGTCCCCGACCGGCGCGGTCGTGGTGAACCCGTTGTCGGCTGAGGTGCCCAGATTGCCCGCGACGTCCTTGGACTTCACCCTGAAGTGGTAGTCGCTGGCGGCGCTCAGCCCGGACAGGGCCACGCTGTGGCTGGTGACGAGCCCGCCGTTGGTCGGGCTGCTCGTGCCGTACGCGGTGGTCGGGCCGTACTCCACGGTCGAGTCCGATGCCTCATCGGTGGTCCAGCTGATGGTGGCGGTGCTCTGGGTGATGCCGGTGACCGAGATTGCACTGATCGCGGGCGCGGTGGTGTCCGGGGCCGGAGTCACCACCTGAACTGCGTTCGAGTCCGGGGAGACGTTTCCGGCGGCGTCATAAGCGCGCGCCGTGTAGGTGTAAGTCGTGTTCGCCGTGGCGTTCAAGTCGTTGAACGAGGTGGCGCTGGTCGTGGCCAGCTGCTGGCCGTTGCGCCATACCTGGTAGCCGGCGACGCCGATGTCATCGGTACTGGCCGACCAGGTCAGGCTCACCTGGTTGGGGGTCGGAGTCGTCGCGGCCAGATTGGTCGGAGCGGAGGGGGCGGTGTTGTCCGTCGTCGCCGGCAGGATCTCGATTGCGGCCAGATTCCAGCGGTCCGCGGTCGGTGCGGTGTCGTTGATGGCCACGGATGTTCCGGCTGAGGCAGTGGCCGCGCTCTGACGCTGCACCCAGTACGTGTCGCCGACCGTGGACAGGTATTCATCGACCTTGGTCTGGTTGGCTCCGGCCGTTCGAGCCGTGGCGCTGTCCCAATCGCTTCCGACACCCCAGACCCAGCCGCCGGCCCGGGTCGTCGTCAGAGCCACGGTGGGGGCGCCGGTGGGGGCGTTCGCTGTGGCCACGGCCCCGTTGGCCGTCGGATCGGCTCCGGTGAAGCTCGCTACGACCAAGGAACTGGACGCGGCCGAGCTGAGGTTGGCTCGGACGGTCACGTTGGTCAGGATCGTGGTGGCGCGGGCCTGCCAGATCTCGGACGTTCCACTCTGGGTGTTGCTGCGCTGGCGCAGGGTCCAGGTCAGCGATGCCCCCGTGACGCCACTGACGGTCTGAGCCCGGTTCGAGGGGCCATCGGCACCGATGAAGGCCAGCAGAAGCTCGCCGGTCTGATGCGTGCTGAACGCGGCTGTGGTGACACTCGCGGCGGGTGTTTGATGTTTGGCCACCAGCTGATCGATCGCCAGTGGTACCGCGGCGTGCGCGGCGGTCACCGGCTCGAGAGCCAACGCGGTCACTGCGAGTACCGGCACCATGAAAAAGCGCAGCGTGTTCTGCCAAGCAAACACCATAATTTAAATCCCCCGTTTCGGAATACATGTGATCACCTCGCACGGCATATGCGCAATAGGCACTTTTTCTGGCCTGTAGGCCGGGGTGGCAGTCTGCTGGCAATCAGGCGTGCCGTTGCCGGTCCGTGAGTGAACGTCCGGGAGGATGTCGATATGGCTGAACCGGAGGCGTCGGGGGAACAACCCGGCCTGCCGCCGCTGATCGCCATAGATCAGGTGCCCGCCCGCGTCCGGCGTCCTTTGGATCTTATCCGTCTGGTCGGTTTGGCATTGGTCGTAGCGATCCTGGGTGAGGTCGGCACAGTCGCACAGGACACGGTGAAGTCGGCCAATGAGGATCTCACTCGGTCGCTGAGACAGGTTCCGGTCGTGATCGTGCATAGTCTGAGCCTGTTCGGTGCCTTTGGTGCTCTGGCCCTGCCACTGGCGTTCATCATTCGCGATATTGCCCGCGGTCAACCGCGTCGCCTGGTCGAAGGTGTACTCACCGGCCTGGTGGCCATTGCGGTCATCGGTGGTCTTGACACCCTCATTTCGGCCAACTCATCCAGCGCGTTGCACGACGCACTCACCCACGTCTCCAAGGGCACGACCACCCGCCCACTGGACGCCTACCTGGCCGCGATTTTCGCCTTCGTTCTGGTCTTGGGCGTGGCCGGTGAGCCCATCTGGCGGGAGATGTTCCTCGGTGTCATCGCCGTGTACATCGCCTCGGCATTCCTTGCTTCGCAGGCCTCGCTGTTGTCTTTGGTGCTCAGCCCGACCATCGGGGCGCTGGTCGGCGTGGCCGTGCGCTACGGGTTCGGAAGTGCCAACGAGCGCCCGGTTGCTCACACCATCGCCGAAGAGCTGCGCCGGCGCGATATTGCGATCACCCGAATCGAGCGCCGGTCAGACGAGACGGGGGCCGGTCAACGCCATCGCAACTATCTGGCCAGCACCGCGTCGGGACAGCACCTGAGCGTGCAGGTTTTCGACCGCGACTTGATTGCCTCCGGTTGGGCCTACGGCATCTACCGGCGGCTGCGCATCAGGGCGGCGGTCGCGGCCCAGCCGGCGCTCTCCTTGGAACGTATCGCCGAACGCCGGACGTTGCTGGCCCTGGCCGCGATGGCCGCCGGCGTGTGCGTTCCACGATTTGTGGCGGGCGTCCCGTGCGGTTCCGAAACGATCGTGCTGGTCTACGAGCACGACGAAACCACGCCCCTGAAGGATCCGACGGACGAGCAGCTGCTCGATTTCTGGGCCAACGTCACGCGTTTGCACCACGTCCGTATGACCCATCGTGGCCTGACTGCCGACCGCCTGGCCCTGGATCGCGCGGGTCGCGTCGTGCTGCCGATACCGGTCGACGGTTCGACCTTCGCCTCCGAGCTTCGGATCAGCCTGGACCGTGCGCAGGCGCTGCTGGTTACCGCGGAACTCGCCGGTCCCGATCGGGCCGTGCGGCTGGCCCGAGGGATGCTCAGCGACAACGAACTGGCCGCCACCATCCCATTGCTGCAGCCGATTGCCCTTCCTCGCCAAACCCGGGCGGCGCTGCGCAACGATCCCGAGCTGCTTCAGTCGGTACTGGACGCGATCACCGAGCAAACCCATCAGGACGCGCCCGAGGCGACGCGGGTCGAACGCTTCCGGCCTCGGATTGTGATCTCGATCGTTGCCGCCGTGGTCGCCGGCTACCTCATCGTTGGTCAACTGAGCTCGGTCGACGTCGTGACCGTGGTCGCCGCCGCTCAGTGGAATTGGGTGCCGCTGGTCGTGCTGGCCTCGGTGGGAACCTACGTAGCGGCCGCTTTGTCGCTGACGGGTTTCGTGACCGAACGCCTGTCCTACCTGCGCACCATGCTGGTGCAGGTGGCCTGCTCGTTCGTCGGTTTCATCGCGCCGCCCTCGGTCGGCGGGGTGGCGCTGAACATTCGCTATCTGCGCCACGCGAGACTCAGCGCGACGGCGGCGGCGACCAGCGTGGCGATGTCGCAGGTGACCAACGCCGTTGTGCACGCTGTTCTGCTCGTGGTGCTGGTCGCCGCGACCGGATCATCGGCCAAGCACAATCTGCCGGTACCGGGTTGGGCTTTCGCCGCTGTCGGAGCGATGGCCGCACTGATCATGTTGATTCTGGCTTTGCCGAGGCCACGCCGGTGGCTGTTGGCGCGATTGGTACCCCGACTTCGAGAGGCGATTCCGCGACTGATTCGCATGCTCATCTCGCCGGCGAAGTTGATCGAGGCCACGACCGGAACTCTGCTGCTCAATGTCTGTTACGTGGCGGCACTGTCTTTCTCGGTGCACGCCTTCGGTGGGGGCATCAGCATCGCCGGAGTGGCCGTCGTCTATCTGGCTGGTGCCGCCGTCGCGTCGGTTGCCCCGACGCCCGGTGGACTGGGCGCGGTCGAGATCGCGCTGTCTACTGGTTTGGCGGCTGCGGGGATGCCCAGCGCGGCCGCGGTGTCCGCGGTGTTGCTGTTCCGTCTCGCGACGTTCTGGCTACCGGTGCCGGTGGGATGGATAGCTCTCAATCATCTCCAGCGCGTGGGGGCCCTGTAGTAGCCGGATTCCGCCGTCGGAAATTTTCCTCACGCAGACTTGACATATGGTTCGTGTTAGGCGAGGGTGGAGTTATTCTGAAAACGGAATGCGGGCGAACGTTGATCCGCCGAGCGACTTGGTCGCCACGGCTTGGCGGGGAGTAGGGCGAAACCGGCGCCCCCGAGTTATTCACGGGGAAGGTCTGCGCAATGTCTCAAGTCAAATTCGGATGGCGGAAGTCCAGTAAGCGTTCGAGCCAATTGACGCGTCCGGTCGGACGTCACCGTTCACCGGACGAGTCTGAGCGGACGGTTGCCGAAGCCACGGCGAACCCTCGCCACGCGGCCGCCTAGTCTCTCGGCGGGGCTTGCTTCATTCGGTCTTCATTCGGTCCGACCGGCGGAGTAGGTAGCAATCCATGATCCAGCCGATTCGGCGGCGTAATGCCGCCCTGGACGCGATGATCTCATCGATCACCTCGTTCAGCCGGCCGGCGATCAGCACTTCCTCGGACGAGCCCAGGTAGGCGCCCCAGAAGATCTCGATCCCCGCGCCGGGGTGGCCCCGAAATTGCTGGCAGCTGAGCCCGGGGTCGAGCATCACCACGACGTCCTCGACGCCCGCGGGCCAATCAGTGCGCAGACGTCGCCCGGTCGTGATGAGGACGGCCCCGCAGCGTCGGGTCAACGTGATCGCATGCCGAGCGGCGAGCAGCGCAATGCTGCTAATGCCGGGGACGACCCTCAACTCGAGCGCCCCTGGAGAGCGATCCATGATGTCTCGGATGCTGTCGATGGTGCCGTCATACAAGCCTGGATCGCCCCAGACCAGGATCGCGCCGCACTCGTTGTCACCGAGTTCGGTCAGGATCGCCTTTTCCAGCAGGACGGTTCGTTCCTCGCGCCACTGATCGACTCCGGTCCGGTAATCCAGCTGAGCGTCACGAAGCGGGTCGAGTACGGAGACTGTCCGATACGTGTCCGGTTCCAGATGGTGGCGCAGCAGTGCCCGGCGGGCCGTGGCCAGATCCGGTACCGCGTGCTTTTCCACAATGAAGAAGACGTCGACCCGGCGCAACGCGGCGACGGCTTGCCCGGTCAGCAGATCCGGGTCTTCGCACCCGACGCCGATCGCCAGCAGGGTGCGCGCGCTCAGGCGCTCGCGGTTTCGCGAGTCGGCTTGAGTTCGAGACGGGGATGTTCCACCACCCGCTCGACGAACTTGGCGAAGACCAGGCCGATGGTCGTCCACACGATGAGCTGCGCTATCACCGAATAGAACCGGAAATTCCACAACGTATCGGCCGGGAAGCCCGGGAACACCAGCCTGCCCTGGCTGTCGAGCAGCGGCTGCGGTGTCTCGGTCGCGAAGTTCCCGAACTCACCCCGGTTCGCACTGAGGTGCCCGTAGGACGGCAGGATTACCATCACGAGTCCGATGGCCACCAGAAACCCAGCGGCAGCCACGACGGTGGCGGTGAACGCCCCGAGGCGCGGACGTAACCTTCGGCCGGCGTAGGCCGCTACCGCCAGGAAGACCAGCGAACACAAGACCATCGTCAGATAGAGCTGGCTGCGGGCGTCGATAGTCGAATCGTGGCCGACCGACGGAGGGTTAGCGGGGTACTTGGCGAAGGGCACCAGGTACACGCCGAGAAAGCCGAACGCCGCCACGGCTGCGGCCAGGTTTCGCGGACGCAGTCCGGCTATCCGGCCGTGCAGCACCAGGTAGGCCACCGCGACGAGCGCTCCCATCGCCGCCGAGAACACGATGATTCCGGTGGCCAGACCAACCGTGGACTGCACGCTCCGGCTGAAGATCTCGTGGTCGTCCATCTCGGACGCCACCCCTTGGGCTCGCAACAACGCATCCTCGGCGGCGTGCCGGGCACCTTCGTAGTCGATGGCCTTATTAATCTCCGGCTCGGCGAAGATGCGAGCGAAGACGAAGCCGAGAACACCGGCGACGGTGCCGGCGAGCAGGCCACGAAGGATAAGTTTCAGTTCCATGACTGATCTCGGGCTGGAAAGCGAGAGGAATCAGTGGCAGGGAAAGCCGAGGAAATGCCGAGCGTCGTGCACGTATTCGTGGATGACCAGGGTCTTGCCGAATACCGAGGTCATGCCCTCGTCCAGCCCGACAAAGTAGTAGGCGGCCAGCGCCAGGAACAGTGTGATGGACAGCAGCACGGCGACCCGGGCGATGGGCAGCGCCGCCGGGATCGATACCGAGGGCTGGGAGGGAGTGAATGCGGCGGTCATGAACTTCTCCTTCGGGATGATGCGTCCCGCTAGATCGGAATGCCGCTTCAGAAGGTCTGGCTTCTGACCAGCTTCGAACGGGTGCACGAGCTGTGCAGACCGCAGAACCTGACAGATACAGTGGCGCTACCGTGCCGGAATCGCACCGGCTTCTTCTGATGAGGCTGCTCGGCTGAGCGGTAGATCTGAGCAGACCATACCGCAGGCCGGGCCAACCGACGAGTGCCGGCCGGTCATGTCACGCCGAGCGCTCAATGGTGCGGAGGTAGTACCAACTGTCCGGTCTCGACAACCTCGCCGGCCACCTCGACCAGCTTGCGGTGAGCGTGCTGGCTGGCAATGCGTAGCGCGTCGAAGCTCTGCTCCGCCGTGATCTTGTGGGTTTGCATCAGGATGCCCATGGCCATCCCGATGATGCGGTTGGACTCGATGGCCCTGCGTAACTGATCATTGGTCTCACGGTGAGCAGCGCTGGTCATGGCGATGGCAGCATGGGTCGCCAGGGTCACCATTACATTGCGGCTGTTCTCATCGAATGCGGCCCGCTGGGTCGAGTACAGATTCAGGGCGCCGATCGTGTCGCCCTCCTCCAAGTACAGCGGATGCGACAACATGCTGACGATGCCAGTTCGCGCATAGGCCGTGGGTCCGAACCGAGGCCAGCGATCATCGGAGGAGATGTCTACGCTTTCGCACACCGAATCCTCGTCCAATGCCGTCAGGCACGGGCCTTCGTTGACCGCATACTGCACCTCGTCCACCTGGCGCGGCAGTACGTCGGTGGCGGCTACGGTCACATACTTCTCCGCGCCCCTCCGAGTCGTGATCGCCGCATACTGAGCGCCGTCGACGGTCGAAAGGGCCGTGTCGACCACGGCCTGCAAGGTGTCGTTGAGAGACTTCTGCGTGGTTAACCTGCGCGCGATCCGTGCGAACTCATCAGCCCACCATTGGGGCATCAGAGGCTGCTGACGCTGATGCGTTGTACGCAGCGCTGCCTACACAAGTGTGATTCCATGCCAGTCCTCGAAGAGACATCACGGGCGGCGTGCGGTTCCACGTCGAATCCGGTTCTCTTGCAGGCTACAGGATCACCAAAGGGGGGCTGGGCTGCCGCCGCATCGCGCACGGAGGCGACCGGCCCATGATCACCAGTGGTGACTCTCCGTAATCCTTCTGCTCAAGTTGCTCCGTCGATTGTCGATGGTGTCTCCGTGGCGGCTGCGACGATTACCGACACCGTGCGGCGCGGTCAGCGACTCATGCCGGGGCAGATGTTGCGCTCCCGATCGGGCTCATACTCGGCCGTCATGCAGGTGGACGGCAATTTCGTCGTCCTCGGGCCACATAATCTGGTTCGCTGGGCCAGCAACAGCGCCGGATGGACAAGCGCCTTCCTGAACCTGCTGACTAATGGCGTTCTCGTTCTGATGGCCGGCAGCCGGGTGCTCTACACGGTGGGAAGCGCGAACGCCGGTGGCTACCGGCTGACCATGGAGAACACCGGATATCTGGTCCTTTACAACGCCCAATCTCGTCCCGTCTGGTCTACCGCGAGCGCCCCTCGGCCTCGCTTAGCGCCGGCCCCTAAGCCCGCGGCGCCGATGATCGACCAAAGTTTCATGACTCACCTGCTGCGCCGGACCACATTCGGGATCAACCCCGAGCTAGTTGCCGACGTCAACCGCGCCGGCGGAACCTCGGCCTGGCTGGAACAACAACTCAATCCCTCCGCCATTGCCGATGCGGCCTGCGACTCGGTCATGCGTCGCTTTCCGATGGCCTTCATCGACCCGCCGGCTGCATATGCCCAGATGGGCAACGGCGGCTGGACGGGTATGCAGCAGCTCGTCACCGCCACGCTGGCCCGCCAAATATGGTCCAAGCGCCAGCTGTTCGAGGTGATGGTCGACTTCTGGTCCAACCACCTCAACATCACGACGCCGAGCAGCGAGCCCTGGGCCACCAAGATGAACGATGACCGGACGGTCATCCGGGCCAATGCCCTCGGCCGATTCGACAACATGCTGGTGGCGTCGATGAAATCTCCAGCGATGCTGCTGTACTTGTCCAACAGCCAAAGCCGAGGCAGCGCGCCCAATGAGAACTATGGCCGCGAGCTGCTCGAACTGCACACCGTCGGCGTGGACGCCGGCTATGACCACGACAGTGTCATCAACGTCGCCCGGACCCTGAGCGGCTACACGGTTTGGGATCCCTGGAACGGCGGAACGGCCGCCAACTACGGCACCTTCCGCTACCGGCCCGAGTGGCACTACGTAGGCCCGGTGCAGGCGCTCGGCTGGTATCACCCCAACGCCGATCGCAACACCGGGCCGGCCGCGGTCGAATCGCTCGGGCGTTACCTGGCCAGTCATCCGGCCACGGCGCGGCGGATCGCCACCAAGCTGGCCATCCGCTTCGTGTCAGATAACCCACCGACGTCGCTGATCGACAAGCTGACCCAGGTCTACCTCAGCAACCAGACGGCGATCATCCCCGTCCTGAGGACGTTGTTCGCTTCAGCTGAATTCGCGGCCAGCGTTGGGCAAAAGTACCGTCGTCCGGCCGAAGACCTGATCGCCACGGTGCGGGTGCTGGGGATCACTCCAGACCTTTCCAACACCAAGATCGATGCGGTGCAAGGCTGGATGTGGGTGCTCAGCGACCTGGGTAACGCCCCCTTGGGTTGGGCGCCGCCGAATGGATATCCCGACGTCGCCCCGGCGTGGACCGGAGCCGGCACCACGCTGGCTCGGTGGAATCTGCACCTCGGCGTGACCCAGAAATGGTGGAGCGGGGGAGCGGTCTTCCCTGATCTGAAGACCTACCTCCTCGGCACTGGTACCCCGTCCAGTCGCGGTGCGTTGATCGATGCGCTGGCGGCCCGGCTGCTGCCCGGTCAGACGATCGCCAGCGCGCATCGCCAAGCTCTGATCGCGTTTCTCGGTCCGGATGGGCCACTGCGCGACGGGGACGTCACATGGCTGTTTCCGGTGCTGGTGGCCATGGTGCTCAATACCCCTTATTGGAGCGTGCGATGACGACCGAGGTGCCTGGCTGCGATTGCGGCGAGAACCGCGGGTTCTCACGGCGGCGATTCCTGCAGGGGTTGGGATTGACCAGCCTTGGCGTAGCCGGTCTGGGACTAGGTGTGCCGATGCTTTCAGCGCGAGCGGCCTATGCCTCGACCCCAACCTGGGACGGCCCGATCCTGCTGATACTGAGCCTGCGCGGCGGTTTCGACGGCCTGAGTGCCATTGCCCCGATCGGGGATCCGGACTACGCCATCAAGCGGCCCTCGATCGCGGTGCCGGCGCTGACTGCGCTTGCCACCGGAGATCGGATGTTCGGCCTGCATCCGGCCCTGGCGCCACTGAAGCCCTTATGGGACAGCGGCTTGATGGCCGCGGTTCATGCCGTCGGCACTCCCGACGGATCGCGCAGTCACTTCACCGCGACCGCTGAACTCGAGCGAGCCGCGCCCGGTTCCAGCCTGCGCACTGGGTGGCTGGATCGCGTCCTGGGTGCGGCCGGGACCGGCAGCGTGTTCCAAGCAGTACAGCTCGGATCCGGGACGCCAGGTGGATCGCTATCCGGACCGGAACCAGCCCTGGCCGCCGAACGCCTGAAGGACTTCACCCTGGCCGGCGCGGACTGGGTCGGGTCGCGAATGGCCACGACACTCAAGGCGGTGCACACCGGGACGTCGCTGACAGCAGCAACGCCGGCGTTGTTGACGCTCGCCGCGCTGGACACCACGGCCTCGATCGTCGCCCAGGATGTCACGCCGGCAAACGGAACGGTGTACCCGGCCAACAACGGCCTGGCGTCCGCATTGGCCGACGCGGCCAGGTTGATCCGCGCCAACGTCGGATTACAGGCATTGACTTTGGACATGGGTGACTGGGATATGCATTCGGGGCTCGGGGCCGCCGGCACCGGCTGGATGGCGGACAACCTCGGCGACCTCGCTACGGCGCTGGCGGCCTTCGCCAAGGATCTGGGCCCACTGATGAGTCGGGTAACCGTGGTGACGATCAGCGAATTCGGTCGACGGGTAGCCGAGAACGGATCCGGCGGGGTAGACCACGGCCACGGCAACGTTGCGATGCTGCTAGGCGGCGGTCTCAACGGATCACAAGTTCACGGCGTGTGGCCGACGCTGGCCGATGCTGCTCTGGATCAAGGCGATCTGGCCGGAACAACCGATTATCGCAATGTGCTGGCCGAGTGCCTGGTGAAGCGACTCGGGCTTTCGCCGACCCTCTTGCCGACGGTCTTCCCGGGCCTCAGCGTCGCCTATCCCGGTGCGTTCGCCTAAGCGCGTTCATCTACCGATGGTCCACGCACCAGTTTGTGCCGCCCCGGCCGACTGATCGGCGATTTCGTCATACCGTTCGGTGATGAGTCCGACCGTGACCCGGACGTGGGCACGCCGATAGCGAACCGAACCGGTGACCTGCTGCTCGGCCACCGTAGCCACGGTGGTGCTTCGGCGGCCATCGGTGTGGATGCTTCCCGAACGGGCCAGCAACGCCCAAGCCGAAACCTACAGTGGTCGGCGACAGGCCGAGTTGGGTGGCAACGGTGCGTACCGGCGGCAGCTTGCTGCCCGGGGTCAGCACGCCGTCGCGAATGGCCCGACTGACCGCGTGCGCTAGTCCGCGCGCGCTCAGTTCGTCCGGACGTTCTTCGAGCTCGCTGAGCACTTGTTTCACACTTTGTAGCCCCGCCCGCCACTCTTATTGCACGACCGGCAGCAATTCCGCTGGTCACATCGGGCAATACTGCGTTGGAATCAGGCCGTGCTGCGTCGCGCGTGCAAGAACCGGGCTGCGCGATGGAGATCAAGCGGCGCGGGCTGTCCGATGAGGAAGCCCTGAGCCTGGTTGCAACCCAGGCTCCGTAGCGCCGAAAGCTGTTCCGGGGTCTCGACGCCTTCGGCGACGGTGACGACACCTAGCTCTTCGCAGAGCGCGATGACCCGTCGGACGATGGCGGTCGCCGCTCCCCGGCCGGCGGCGACCGGCGCGATGAAGGACCGGTCGATCTTGACCGTGCTGACCGGCAGATCGCGCAACAAGGTCAGTGACGAGTAACCGGTGCCGAAATCGTCCAGGGCGATTCCTACGCCCATCTCAGCCACCTCGCACACCTCGGCGATGGCCGAGCTAGACGCCTCGACCAGTGCCGTTTCGGTGATCTCCAGATGCAGGCGATCCGCTGGTAGCCGGAAGGTACTCAGCGCGCGTCGTATCACTGGCACAAGCTGGCCGCGACCCAACTGCGATCCGGAGGCATTCACCGCAACCCAGCGCTCACCGTGGCCGGCGAACTGAGGCTGGGTGGCGGCATGGCAACTGACCTCAAGCATCCACCAGCCCAGCGGGACGATCAGTGCGGTCCGCTCGGCCATGGGCAGAAAATCGTCCGGATTCATCATGCCGCGCAAGGGATGCTGCCACCGGATGAGCGACTCGTAACCCACGGTCTCGCCCGAACGCAGGTCAATGATCGGCTGAAAGTAGGGGAGTAGTTCACGGGTGTCGTTCAACGCTGCTCGAAGATCGTTCTCGAGTTCGAGGTCCTCGACCGTCGCGGGCTTGTCCTGAGCGGGATCGTAGATCTCGATTCGGGAGCGACCATGGCGCTTCGCCCGCCGCATCGCCTGATCGGCCTCGCGCAGAACCTCATCGGCATGCTGATGCCACGGCTTGCTCACGGTTATGCCGACGCTCACACTCACTGTGTGCCGGTGGCCTCGGAGCACGTGAGGCTCATCCAGGACGACGGTCAGCTCTTGGCTCAGACGACGCAGGGCGTTCAGGTCGTCCACGGTTGGCGCAATGATGACGAACTCATCACCGCCGACCCGGCCTAGGGTGAACGCGGTTGGAACCGCCGATCGGAGACGTTGCGCCACGCTGATGAGCAGCTCGTCACCGGCTTCATGACCGAGGCTGTCGTTCACGGTCTTGAAGCGATCCAGATCCAGGTACAGCACTCCGGCCGGTGCGCTGATCGACAGGCAACGCGCGAGTGCGTCCTCGAGCATCGACCGATTCGGCAACGCCGTAAGCGTGTCGTGACTGGCTCGATACGCGAGTTGTTCGATCGCGCGCTTGCGATCGGTGATGTCGTTGACCTGACCGACGATGCTCTGTACCCGGCCGTCCTTGCCACGGATTACCGCTACGTGCAGGACGACCCACACGACACGGCCGTCGGCATGCAGGTAACGCTTTTCGATCTCGTACCCGTCCAGGCGTCCGGACGCGAGGTCGCCATAGAGCCGGCGATCGGAATCGACGTCATCGGGGTGGGTGAATTCGGAGACGTTCATCTGATCCAGGACTTCCTGGGGGTAGCCGAGCATTCGAGCCAGTGCCTCGTTGGACTGAATTATCGACCCGTCGACGTCGATGATCGCGGCGCCCAATGGGCTGCGGGCAAAGGCCAGTTCCCAGCGGACCTCGGCTTCACGCTGTCGGGCCTCCGCGTGCAAACGAGCCTTGGTCCCGGCGATGGCGGTTGCGGCCTGCGTCGCGAACAGTTCGAGCAGCGTTCGTTGTTCCAGGTCAGGCTGGCGTCCGCTGGCCGGTTGATCGACGCTCAGAATGCCCAGCAGGCTGCCGTCGGAATCGCGCATCGGAGCCAGCAACGTGTCCTCTGGTCTCCACGCGTCAGGATCGGTTCGCCCGTTGTGCTCGGGAACCCAGTTCGCCACCGTTTCGAAAGCACTCTGGTCCTTCTCGTGGCTGAAGAAACGCAGGGATCCCCACTCCTCAGCCTCGGCCAGCAATTGCTGCCAAAACTCGATCGGGCTGGTGGCGCCGAGCAATTCCCGTACCTGCGGTGGTCCGGCGACCGCGGCGACTCGGACGATTCCGGGTTCGTCCACGACGTTGATCGCCGCCGCGCCGAACTCCAGGACGTCAACCACCGCTTGGGCAATTCGGTTCAGGATCTCACTGAGGTCGTTGCTCGCTCCAAGCTCGCGGACGACATCCAGCAGGTTCTCCAGCCACGAACGCCGAACGCTGGCCAGACTGTACGGCGCTTCCATAGCAAGATCCTCACACACCTGTGTGATTGAAACCACCCGACACGGCCATTCAGCTCCGACTACGTCGGGCAACGGATAGGGCTAAGCGACCAAGTCGTTGGCCAGTGCCCGGTAGCGCCCGCCCCGTTCGAGCAGTTGCTCGTGAGTACCCAATTCGATGATTCGTCCGTGCTCGAGCACGACTATCTGTTCGGCGGCGCGAACGGTGGACAGTCGGTGAGCGATGGCAATCGTCGTCCGGCCTCGCGAAAGCTCATCCAGAGCTGCCTGAACCGCTCTTTCGGTCTCGTTGTCCAAGGCGCTGGTGGCCTCGTCGAGAATCAGGATCGGCGGGTTTCGCAGCAACATGCGAGCGATCGCGATTCGCTGCCGCTCGCCCCCTGAGAAGCGATAGCCCCGGGCGCCGACGACGGTGTCGTAACCCTCAGGTAGGGAGTCAATCAGCTCGTGGATCCGCGCGGCCCGGGCCGCTTGCTCCAAGTCTGATTCAGTGGCATCCGGCGCGGCGAACATCAGGTTCGCGCGCACGGATGCGTGGAGTAGATAGGTGTCTTGAGCAACCAATCCGACGGCGTCGGACAGCGAACGCTGGGTGACATCACGAACGTCGTGGCCGTCGATGGTGATCGATCCGGACTCGACGTCGTACAACCGACCGATCAGATAAGCCAAGGTCGTCTTGCCGGATCCCGTTTCCCCAACCAGGGCAGTCGTTTTCCCGGCTGGAATGGATAGCGCGATGTCGGACAGCGTCGCCGGGCCGTCTGTACGGTAACGAAAGCTCACGTTGTGTATGACGATCTCGCCACGTACGGGGCCGAGGTCGCGAGCGTTCGGACGCTCGGCAATGTCGACCTCCAGGTCAAGAACCTGAAAGATCCGTCCGAATAAGGCGACGGAGGTCGATGCGGCCACGCCGATTCCTTGTAGCGCCGACGCGGGCATCACCAACCGATTCAGCATGCTGGCAAAGGCGACCGCCGTCCCGATGCTGATCGTCGGCGCGCCGTGGGCCAGGGCCATTCCGGCGACCCAGTACACGATTGCCGGAACCATGGTCAGGCTCGCTCGGCGACTGGTCAACAGCCATTTTCCGCTCATGGCGGCGCGCATTTCCGTCTCCGACAGAGCCAGCGATTCGGTGGCGAATCGCTGGCTCACCTGCCGTTGGCGGCCCATGCTCTTGGTGAGCAACATGCCGGCGACGGAGAGCGATTCCTCGACCAGGGCGGTGATTGCCGCGACCTGACGTTGCCGTCCGCGGGCGATGGTCCGACGCTTGCGGCCAATTCGAACCGACATCATCAGGAAGATCGGCACGACGACGAGGCAGACGATCGCCAACCGCACGTCCATCACCAGCGCAGCGATTGCCACCGCCAGTGCGGCGAACACGTTCTGAATCGTCGAGCTCGCGGTATTGGTGATCACGTTGTCGACACCACCGATGTCGTTGGCGATCCGCGACTGCAGCTCGCCGGCTCGGGTGCGGGTGAAGAATGCGAGTGACATCTGTTGCAGGTGATCGAAAACCGCGACCCGCAGATCGTGCATGACACGTTGCCCGATGAGGTTGGATAACCATGTCGTGCCTACGCCCAGGGCCGCGTTGGCCGCCGAGGCGACAACCATGCCGACCGCGAACCAGGTGACGAGGACGGCGCTGCGTTCGGGCAGCGCACGGTCGACGACTTCGCGCAACAAGAACGGCGAGGCCACGCCGGTGATCCCTTGAACGAGCGAGACCGACAGCAGGCCGGCGACCTGCCATCGGTAGGGCTCGAACAGGGCGGCAATGCGCCGGATCGGGACGGTGTCTGGGGCCTCGATGGCCAATGACTGGCCGTCCGGCTCGCTAGGAGCTTTGGGTTGCGCAGTGGCAGCCCGAGTCACGCTTCGACCACGGCGGAGGCGGCATCCAACTCAGCCAGGCGCTCCAGGAGTTCTGAGGCGAGCACCAGCAGTTCTCGCTCGGATGAAGTGAGCACCTGGGAGATGGCTTCGGCCAGCCAAACGTCCCGGGGGGCCATCTCGGCGGCCAGGGCGCGGCGACCTGACGCGGTAATAGTAAGTAATGACTGACGACCGTCATCCGGATCCGGTGTCCGGCTGACTAGCCGGGCTGCTTCTAAGCCAGCCAGGGTGCGGGTGATCGATTGAGGTTGGGTTCGCAGCCGTTGAGCAACTTCGCCCGGGGTCATGAGGCCAGTTTTAGCTAGCCAGCCGAGAATCGCCACCTGGTTTAGGCTCAACTCGCCTAGACGCTCGGCTCGGGTTCTCGAGGCGAGCATCGTCGTGCCGCGCCGGATCTTGGTAGCCGCGACCAGATTTCTTTCGTGCGTCGGTCGCTCGTCAGTAATACGCATCTACTTACTATAGCGTCGCAGTCGCCCGCTCTCGGTCAGTCCCACCGGGTACAGCCTTAGGTTTACCCGGTTGGTTTCTGATCGACGAAGGGTGAGAAGCTGGACGCATGCCAGCTGATGGTTCCGCCGCCGATGAATCCGATGTCACTGCCGATACCGGCAACCAAGCGCCCGATGACGTGAAGAGCAGATTTCGGGAGGCTCTGGAGCGCAAACGGGGCCAGCACGCCGACGGCGTCGCCGGTAGTGGCCCTGGTGGTCCGAAGATCCATGAAGCACATGGGCGAGCGGGAGCCAAACGGCAGTTCCGCCGTAAGAGTGGCGGCTGACTAGCGCATCCGGGGCCCCATAGGTCACAATATTCACTGACGCATCACGCGTCGGTTTTCACACGCATCACGCGTACCGGACGGCAAGGCTTGGGGAAGACGTTGCCGTCAAGTTGCGGAGGTGTGCGATGTCTGCTGCGAGCCGGGCGCCGGCCCCTGGGACGACCAAGGGCGTGGTGTTTATTCACTGCTGCCCGCCAGCCATTGCTCCGCACGTGGAATGGGCGCTAGCCGGGGTTCTCGGCCGGCCGTGTCGACTGGAATGGAGCGCGCAGCCAGCCGCACCGGGTCAGCTTCGGGCTGAGGCAACCTGGATCGGCCCGATCGGCACCGGGGCGTCCCTAGCCGGATCGCTGCGCTCGTGGCCGATGCTGAAGTTCGAGATCACCGAACAAGGCACCAGCATGTCCGATGGTGAGCGCCTGGCCTACGTGAGCGGGCGAGGCTTCCACCGCAGCCTGATCGCCGCCAATGGTGACGTCGTTGTCGGCGAGGAACGACTGCGAGGACTGCTGAGCCGAGCGCGTTCGAGCGAGGAGTTCGCCCACGGCCTGCACGAGCTTCTGGGCTCCAGTTGGGACGCCGAACTAGAGCCCTACCGCGCCGCCGGCGACGGATCACCCGTGACACTGCTCAACAAGGTGGTTTAGCGGCACGCCCACGATCGGTTCACAACAACCAACCGAGGCACTGTCGTCATGCGCCCCGTCACGCCCACGGCCGCGGCTCAGACCTTGTGGAAGATCAGGGCAGCGTTGTGACCGCCGAAGCCGAAGGAGTCATTGAGCGCGGCGTTGACGGTGACCTTGCGGGCCTCACGCGGGACGTCGACGGTCAACTCGTCGTCGGGATCGTCGAGGTTGATCGTCGGCGGGACGATGTCGTTGACGATGCTGAGGATCGTGGCGATCGATTCGATCGCGCCGGCCGCGCCGAGCAGGTGACCGGTCATTGACTTTGTGCCGCTGACAATGGTCCGCTCACCGAGCATCTTGGCGATCCACTTGGCCTCGGCCATGTCACCGGCCGGGGTCGAGGTTGCATGAGCGTTGACGTGCACGATGTCGGACGCGGCCACTCCGGACCGCTCGATCGCGATCCGGGCCGCTCGCGCTTGCCCGTTGCCGTCCGGATCGGGTTGCACGATGTCATACGAATCAGCGGTCAGTGCGGCGCCGGCCAGGACGGCGTATGGCGTGCGTCCCCGGGCTCGCGCCGAAGAGGCCCGCTCCAGTACGAGTACGCCTGAACCCTCACCGAGGACGAAGCCGTCCCGGTTCTTGTCGTAAGGCCGGGATGCCCGCTGAGGCTCATCGTTACGGGTGGACATGGCGCGCATCTGGGCAAAGCCACTGATCGTCAAGGGGTGAATGCAGGCCTCGGTGCCGCCGACGACCACGATGTCGGCCCGTCCCAGCTGAATGAGGTCCAAGCCGTAGGCGATCGCCTCGGCGCCCGAAGCGCAGGCCGAGACCGGGGTGTGCACCCCGGCCCGCGCACCGATCTTCAACCCCACATAAGCCGCGGGGCCGTTGGGCATGTTCATCGGGATCAGCAGTGGTGATACCCGGGAGGGTCCCTTTTCCAGCATGATGTCGTGCTGATCCATCAGGCTGGTGACACCCCCGATGCCGGTGCCGATAACGACCGCGACTCGATGCGGATCGAGGCCGTTCTCTTCGGTGGTACCGGTGAATCCGGCATCGCTCCACGCTTGATCGGCCGCCACCAGGGCGGCCTGCTCAGAGCGATCCAGCCGTCGAGCCTGGACCCGGGGCAGCACGGTGGCCGGATCCACGGCCATCCGGGCGCCGATCCGAACCGCGAGAGGTTCGGCCCAATCCTCCGTGAGCACCCCGACGCCGGACTTGCCGGCGAGCAGGTTCTCCCAGAAGGACGGCACGTCGCCTCCGAGCGGAGTGGTAGCGCCCATCCCGGTCACCACCACCGGATCGCCGGTGTTCAACGCTGCCTCGGTCATAGCTTGCTTCCTCTGCTGAAAAATTGCGTCAGGTGGTGCGGGTCTGTTGGCTCAGACCAGGTTTTGCTGGATATAGGTCACGGCATCGCCGACGGTCTTGAGCTCGGCCAGCTTCTCGTCCGGAATCTTCACGCCGAACTTCTCCTCAGCGGCCATCGCCACCTCGACCATGGACAGCGAATCTACGTCCAAGTCTTCGGTGAAGGACTTCTCTTCGGTGACCTGCTCCGGTGCCACATCGGCAACCTCAAGGAGGATCTCGGACATGCCCGCGAGGATTTCGTCTTTGTCGGCCATACGCTTCTACCTTTCTGATGCGTTGCCATCGATGGTTGGTCCACCGATGGTGATACGAGAATTGAGCCGGAGCTGACTCGATTCGCGACTCAGGGTGCCAGTATTACCTGTCCGGCGTAGGTCAATCCCGCACCGAAGCCAACAATCAGTACCGGCGCGCCGCTGGCGATCTCGCCGCGTTCGATCATCTTCGACAAGGCCAACGGTATCGAGGCCGCGGACGTGTTGCCCGAGGTGACGATGTCGCGGGCCACGGCAGCGTTAGTTGCGCCAAGCTTCTTCGCGATCAGATCGATGATTCGCAGGTTGGCCTGGTGGGGTACGAAGGCCGCGATCTCGCTTGGATCCAGCCCGGCCGCTTCGCAGGCTTGGATCGCGACAGAGCCGATTGTCGACGTGGCCCACCGAAAAACCGTCTGCCCTTCCTGGCGAAGCGTGACCGATTCCAGGTCTGTGTAGATCGCGTTGGCGTGTTCGCCGTTCGAACCCCAGATGACAGGCCCGATACCGACCTCGTCGCTGGCGGTGATCACGGCCGCCCCGGCGCCGTCGGCAAAGATGATGCCGGTGCTGCGGTCGAACACGTCGGTGTACGCCGACAGTTTCTCCGACCCGATCACCAGCACGTTGCGCGCCTGGCCGGCAACGATTGCGTTGGACGCCGACGCGGTGCCGTAGACGAACCCGGCACAGGCCGCGTTCAGGTCGTAGGCGCCCGGGGAGTGGATACCCAAGCGGTTGGCCACGGTTGCCGCGCCCCCGGGGACTTGCTGGGCATTGGTACAGGTGGCCAGGATGACCAGATCGATGTCCTCGGCCGCAACGCCGGAATTGGCCAAAGCCTTGCTGGCCGCGATTTCGGCCAGGTCCACCATGGACTCGTCCACCGCGAATCGCCGCTCGGCGATGCCGACTCGACTTTGGATCCATTCGTCGGTGGTATCGACCCCGCGAGCAATAAGGTCATCGTTGGTCACCACGGTGGACGGCTGGTAATGGCCGAGTCCGGCGACCCGACTACCCACGGGACGTCCAGGATTGCGCATTGTCATCTCAGCGCTCCACTCCGGTCGACAGGCGGGCCACCGGCAGCCCGGCGCCCACGATGTCTCCATCATGCTTGAGCCACTCGGTCAACCGGCCGGAGGCTGGCGCAATCACCGCGAACTCATCGCGATTGGTACGTACGGTCGCGACCCGGCTGCCGGCGCGGACGGATCCGTCGGCCGCGATGCCTTGCGCGCGGGTGAAGATTCCCTGACTGGGCGAGACGATCAAGTGGGCGTCGATCGGTGCCGCGTCGGCGGCGGCCCGGGCGTGCGAGTCGATGATGCCCTGAGCCCGGCTGATGTCCTCCGGTGTCTTGATAGCCAGCAGTTCGACATCGGGCAGCTCCCGCTTGGCGATGCCGACCAGCGTTCCGGCCGGTGGCAGTTCGATGGCCGCCGGAACTCCGAGCGCCTTCAGGGTGGACAGGCACAGGTCCCACCGCACCGGACGGGTGACCTGGGCAACCAAACGAGCCAGCACCGTCGCACCCGACGTGACGGCCGTGCCGTCGGCGTTGGACAGCAGGATCTGGACCGGATCGGCCGCACTGAGCTGGCTGGCCACCGAGCGCAGGTTCTGCTCGGCGCTCGCCATGAACGATGTGTGGAAGGCGCCCGCAACCTGCAGGGGACGAACGCGGGTTCCCGGCGGGGGATTGGCGATGAGGTCTTCGATGCCCGCGACCGCCCCGGCCGCCACGATCTGGCCGGCGCCGTTGCGATTGGCCGGCGTGAGCCCGGCCGACATGATCGCGGCGGCCACGTCGTCGGCGGATCCGCCGAGCACGGCCGCCATCGAGGACGGAGCGGCGGCACATGCAGCGGCCATCTCGGCTCCGCGTCGGGCGGCGAAGGCTACGGCATCGCTGTCGGACAAGGATCCGGCCACGGCGGCGGCGGTAACCTCACCGATGCTGTGGCCGGCGGCCACGATGTCACCGAACTTCAGGCGGGCAGCGGCTATCAGACCGACGGCGACGATCAGCGGCTGGGTGACCGCGGTGTCTTTGATCTCATCGGCGGTGGCTGTTGTGCCGAGCCGCAAAAGATCGAGCTTGGCTAGATCGGAGTACTTCGCCAGTTGTTCGGCGACCCCGTCCAGTTCGAGCCAGGGGGACAGCATGCCGGGGGTTTGAGCTCCCTGGCCGGGAGCGAGCACTGCGATCACACCTACACACGGTGCCTTGCCGAGGCTTCCGCGGACCAGCGCGGCACGCACAGGATAACCTCGCTGGCTTTGTGGGATATCTACAACGAATCAGGGGTAAGAGGGCGATGGAAGCGCTTAAAGCGCAGGGTATTCACTAACCGGCTCACTTGTCCCCGATATCGATCGGCCCAGCCGACCGACGACCAGAGCGACCTGGATGGTGAACGCGCCGCGGGCTTCGGTCGGCGTCTGTCCGCATACGTCGGCCACCCGCCGCAGCCGGTACCTGACCGTGTTCGGATGGACGAACAGGGCGCGAGCCGTCGCCTCCAGCGCGCGACCGCTGCTCAGATAGGCCACCACGGTGTCGAGCAGCACATCCCCAGCGGACAGCAGCGGCTCGTAGATCGTGTCGATCAGGACCGTGCGGGCTTCGGCGTCGCCGGCCAACGTCCTTTCGGGCAGCAGATCCTCGGCACTCACCGGTCGGGGTGCTGACGGCCACCCCGGCACCGCTCGTAAGCCGCTGAGGGCCGACGCAGTCACGGTCACCGCGCCGGCGACGTCGGGCGCAAGACCGCCGACCACCACCGGGCCGTCGTCGAACTGATCTAGCAGAGCGGAGGCCGCGGCTGCGGGGTCCGCGCCGACCCCGCCCAGGATGACGATCAACCGGCCGCCGTGCACCCCGGCCAGCGCATCGAAATCGGCTCGCCGGGCCGCCCGGTGGACGCCGTCCAGCACCTCGCTCGGAAGGGTCGCCGGACGGGCGGAGCCTGCGATTGCCGTGACCGATCCCTGATTGCGCCAACCTAGCGCGGCGAGTTGGCTGACCGGCGAGGCATCATCGGTGGCCCCGACGCCTCGGATCAGTCCGTCGATTACCAGGGCCTCCAACCGTGCATCCCACGCGCCACGAGTCTCTGCAGCACTGGCGTAGACGCGGGCCGCGGCGAAGGCAATTTCGCGCGAGAAGCGCAGGACAGCATCAGCCACCTGCTGCTGCTCGGCCGGAGCAGCCAGGGCCGGGACATGTTCTTCGACGACGGCGATGACCTGGCGAACCATCTCCACCGTCTGTTGCAGGGAAACCCGGCGAGCCAGTTCGCGAGGTGCGGCGTCGAAGACCTCGCCGGTGATCCGCAGGACCGCGTCGGGCGAGCGAAGCCATTCCACGAAGGAAGCAATACCTGCCTGGGCGACGAGGGTCACCCAGGATCGCTGATCGGCGGGCAGCCGGCGGAACCAAGGCAGCTCGTCATCCATCCGCGACACGCTGCGCGTGGCCAGCGCGCCGGAGGACTGCTCGATCCGCCGGACCGTTTGTTCGCTCAGGCTGACCTTCACGCCCGTGAGCCTAATGAGCGGCCGAAGCGGCCGACTTAGGCTGGCAGACGTGGGTTCAATTCAGGTGCGGCGCGCGCAGGATCGGATGGTCACCCGAACCGACGGCCGGCTCTCGCGGCATTCGTTCTCATTCGGAGCGCATTACGACGCGGACAACGTCGGTTTCGGCGTGCTGTTGGCCAATAACGACGATCTAATTCAGCCCGGCCACGGATACAGCGAGCATCGGCATCGCGATCTGGAGATTCTGAGCTGGGTCGTCAGCGGCACCTTGATTCATCAGGATTCGCAAGGCAATTCGGGATCGATCAGGCCGGGCGGACTACAGCACACAACTGCCGGCTCCGGCATTCTGCACGCTGAAGGCAATGCCGCCGGAGTCGTACCGCTGCGCTTCGTTCAGATGTGGGTCGCCCCGGATACTCTCGCGACCACGCCGTCCTACCAGGTGATCGACGCCACCGATCTGCTATCTCGGCCGGCGCTGGTGCCGATCGCTTCCGGGCTGTCCCGCCACCGCGAGTCGGCGATCCGGATCGGGCAGGCCGGGGCTGGGTTTTCCGTGGCCAGGTTGCCGACAGGGGCGACGGTGAACCTGCCGGACGCGGAGCGGGTTCACCTGTTTGTGGTCAACGGATCAGTGCACGTCGAAGGGGTAAGCGAACTGGCCGACGGCGACGCCCTTCGCCTGACCGGCGAGGGTGGGCGGCTGGTGACCGCGAGCTCGGCCGCGGAGATTTTGGTATGGGAACTGGATCGCGCCGAACCGTAATGGTCAAAGCTGCCTACCCTGGTCCGGTGACCTCGCCCGACACCCAACTGGCCGCGCTGATCGCGGACGCGGGACCGGGCGGGACCGTCGTGTTGAGTGGCGCTGGCCTGTCCACCGAGTCGGGAATACCGGACTACCGCGGGGCAACGGGCCGAGCGCGTCCAGCCACACCGATGACCTATCAGCAGTTCGTCGGCAGCGTGGCGGCCCGGCAGCGATATTGGGCCCGCAGCCACCTGGGATGGGGTCGGATCGCGGCGGCTGAGCCCAACGACGGTCATCGCCGCATTGCCGCGGTGCAGCGACGCGGCCTCATCGGCGGCCTGATCACCCAGAACGTGGACGGACTCCATCAGGCTGGCGGAAGTCGCGACGTAATAGAACTACACGGCTCTCTGAACACCGTGGTCTGTCTGTCGTGCCGGGCACGCAGCCCGCGGGCTGAACTGGACGAACGATTGGTGCACGCCAACCCTGGCCTCGACCGGACCGCGACCAGTGAGGTGAAACCGGATGGCGACGTCGACGTTTCCCCCGACTTCGTCGAATCATTCCGGATCGTCGACTGCCTGGACTGCGGCTCGGGCCCGCTCAAGCCCGACGTTGTCTTCTTTGGCGAGAGCGTCCCGCCCGAGCGGGTGGCGCAGTGTTACGCCCTGGTCGATTCGGCCGCTCTGCTACTCGTGCTGGGATCGTCGCTGACGGTTGCCTCAGGCTTTCGATTCGTCCGGCGGGCCCACACCCGCGGTGTCCCGATCGCCCTGGTGAACCAGGGCGACACCCGCGGCGACCACCTGGCGGCGGTGAAGATCGACGCCCCTCTGGGGGCAACCCTCACCGCCCTCGACCAGCGGCTGAGGACCGCTTCGCCGTTGTCGGAGCCTCAGCTGTCGCCGGCCGCCGAACCAGCGTCCGCCGCCGAGATATCCAGCAGCCGGTAGCGCTCCATCGCCTCACGCGGGGCCCCTGGCTTGACCTCGCCACGCTTGGCCAGCTGGGTAAGTACGCCCACCACGATCGATTCAGCGTCGATGTGGAAGTACCGGCGCGCGGCGCCGCGCGTATCGGCGAAGCCGAAACCGTCCGCACCCAGCGAGCTCCACTCACCCGGTACCCATTGAGCAATCTGGTCCGGTACGGCCCGCATGTAGTCCGAGACGCCGAGGAACGGTCCGCTCGTCTCCTGCAGTTTCGTACTGACGTATGGCATCAGCTGGTCGGCCTCGGGGTTGAGCAGGTTGTGATTGTCGGCGACCAGAGCGTCGCGCCGAAGCTCGTTCCAGGAGGTGACGGACCATACGTCGGCGTCGACTCCCCAGTCGATGCCGAGCAGTTCCTGAGCCTTCAACGCCCATGGAACAGCAACTCCGGAGCCGAGAATCTGAGCACGGGGGCGGGAGCTCTCCTGCAGGGCAGGGGAGACCAGGTGCAGGCCGCGCAGAATGCCGTCGACATCCACGTCGGCCGGTTCCGCCGGTTGGGCGATCGGCTCGTTGTAGATCGTCAGGTAGAAGAAGACGTTCTCGCCCTGGGGGTGTTGCTCGTCCGTGCCGTACATGCGGTGCAGGCCCGACTCGACGATGTGAGCGATCTCGTAGGCGTACGCGGCGTCGTAGGCAACGCACGCCGGATTGGTCGACGCCAGCAGCAGCGAATGGCCGTCGGCATGTTGAAGGCCCTCACCGGTGAGCGTCGTACGCCCAGCCGTTGCGCCGAGGACGAAACCACGCCCGAGCTGGTCAGCGAACTGCCAGTACTGATCGCCGGTCCGCTGGAATCCGAACATCGAATAGAAGATGTAAAAGGGGATCATCGGTTCGGCGTGGGTCGCATACGAGGTTCCCGCTGCGATCAGTGAGGCCATGGATCCGGCTTCGCTGATGCCCTCATGCAGGATCTGGCCCTGCTTGGATTCCTTATAGGACAGCAGCAGTTCGCGATCCACCGCGTCGTACTCCTGACCGTGCGGGGAATAGATCTTGGCCGTCGGGAAGATCGCATCCAGACCGAAGGTGCGAGCCTCGTCCGGAATGATCGGGACGAAGCGATGGCCGATGTTCTTGTCCTTCATGAGGTCCTTGAACAAGCGGACGATCGCCATCGTCGTCGCGACTTGCTGCTTGCCCGAACCCTGCTTGAGGTCGCCGTAGGAATCCGAGCCGGGCAGCACCAGCGGCCGAGCGCGATTCACCCGCTTGGGCAGCGCGCCACCGAGAGCCTCCCGACGCTCGCGCATGTAGCTGATCTCGTCGGATTTCAAGCCGGGGTGGTAGTACGGCGGCAGTTCGCCTTCCAGCGCCGAATCCGGGATATCGAGATACAGCCGGTCCCGGAAGGCCTTCAGATCGGCCTTGGTCAGCTTCTTCATCTGGTGGGTGGCGTTACGGCCTTCGAAGCTTTCCAGTGTCCAGCCCTTGATCGTGTGGGCCAGGATGACGGTCGGCTGACCGACGTGGGCGCGTGCCGAGGCGAAGGCCGCATACACCTTGCGATAGTCATGACCACCGCGGGACAAACGCCGGATCTGATCGTCGGACAGGTTCTCGACGATCTTGCGCAGTCGGGGATCGCCACCGAAGAAGTTGTCCCGAATGTAGGCACCGGATTCGACCGTGTAGGTCTGGAACTGTCCGTCCGGAGTTGTGTTCATCTTGTTCACCAGGACGCCGTCGCGGTCTTGGGCCAGCAGCGGGTCCCAGTCCCGTCCCCAGATCACCTTGATCACGTTCCAACCAGCCCCACGGAAGTAGGACTCCAACTCCTGAATGATCTTGCCATTACCGCGCACCGGGCCGTCCAGGCGCTGCAGGTTGCAGTTGATGACGAAAGTCAGGTTGTCCAGTTCCTCGCGGGCGGCCACACCGATCGCGCCCAGGGACTCGACCTCGTCCATCTCACCGTCGCCGAGGAACGCCCACACGTGGGAGTTGCTGGTGTCCGCGATCCCGCGTGCGGCCAGGTAACGGTTGAAGCGGGCCTGATAGACGGCGCTGATCGGTCCTAGACCCATAGAGACCGTGGGGAATTCCCAGAAGTCTGGCATCAGCCGCGGGTGTGGATAGGAGGACAATCCAAACGGTGCCTTGGATTGCTCTTGGCGGAATCCGTCTAGGTGCTGTTCGGTCAGGCGGCCCTCAAGAAACGCCCGGGCATAGATGCCGGGAGCGGCGTGACCTTGGAAGTAGACCTGATCCCCGGTTCCGCTGGCCAGATCCTTGCCGCGAAAGAAGTGGTTGAACCCGACCTCATACAGCGACGCCGCCGAGGCATAGGTGGCGATGTGGCCGCCAACGCCCAGGTGTTTGTTGGCCCGGGAGACCATGATCGCGGCGTTCCAGCGGATGTAGGCCCGGATCCGTCGCTCGATGTCCTCATCGCCGGGAAACCACGGTTCCCGCTCGGGCGGAATGGAGTTGATGTAGTCGGTGCTGCGCAGCGCCGGAACGCCTACTTGCCGTTCTCGGGCCCGTTCGAGCAGTTTGAGCATCAGAAACCGGGCGCGCTGGCGTCCGTCGGCATCGATGGCTGCGTCGAAGGATTCGATCCATTCGCGGGTCTCGCCGGGATCGATATCGGGCAGCTGGGTGGGCAATCCGTCAGTGATGATGCTGTAGCGATCACTAGTCACCGCTCCATTGTGGCCCCCTGGGCCGAGCCCTGCGAGCAGACTTCTTAACCGGTGAGTAGCCCCGCGCGCTTGTAACGTCACGAGAGTGTGGTTATCTACGCGGGACACTAGATCTTCGACGGTGGACAAGACCGCATGGTGTAGAGCTGGACACGAACTACTAGAGACCTATAGCGGAGGCTGGCAGTGAGCACCACCCCCGGAACCGGGGACCATACGTCCACCTTGGTGGACCGCCTCGGTATCGAGCGCGGAATGGTCGTACAGGAATTGGGTTACGACGATGATGTCGACCATGACCTGCGCGAAGCTATCGAGAACCGCATCGACAGCGATCTGGTCGATGAGGACTCGGACGAAGTTGTGGAAGTGGTCTTGCTGTGGTTCCGCCAAGACGATGGTGATCTCGTCGATGCGCTGGTGGACGCCATCGCTCCATTGGCCGACAATGGCGTGATCTGGCTGCTGACCCCCAAGCGCGGACGCGACGGCTACGTCGAGCCTTCCGACATCTCCGAGGCAGCTCCGACCGCTGGACTGTCCCAAACCTCACTGTTGCCCCTGGGCGCGGATTGGACCGGGGCCCGCCTCGTCACACGACGGAGCCGGCCCGGCGGTGAGCGGACCCGGGGAGAACGTCGATGACCTCCGCTGACAGCGGATCGGGAATGTCCGCCCTGCCGATCGGTGGCCAGGCGCCAGACTTCAGCCTCCGCGATCAGAACAATGAGGTCGTCACCCTCAGCGACTTTCGGGGCGATCGGGCTGTATTGCTGGTTTTCTATCCCTGGGCGTTCACCAACATCTGTACCGGCGAACTGGGCCAGATTCGCGAACGGCTGGACGAATTCGCCAACGATTCCGTTCAAGTGATGTCGATCAGTATTGATTCCTCTTACGCCCATAAGGTCTTCGCTCAGCGCGAGGACTTGCAGTTTCCGTTGCTGGCCGACTTTTGGCCACATGGCGCGGTTGCTCAGGCCTACGGTGTCTTCAATTCCGAGGCCGGCGCGTCCAACCGTGGCACGTTCCTCATCGACCGGGACGGAATCATTCGGTTCAGCGAAGTGAATGAGATCGGGGTCGGACGAGACCCGGAGCGCTGGATCCAGGAAATCAAGGCGCTGAGCTAACGGGCCTCGTCTCTTGGCCGGCTTACGCCGCCAAGGCCTCAGGAGCGACCGGCGAGGCGGTCGTCCAGCGATGCTTTCCTGGCCTTGCGGGCGGCTCTGGCCGATCGTCCGGTGCGGTTTGATGCGTCCGAGCCGCTGGAGCCGTCCGAGCCACGGGGGCCGCCGGAGCCCCGATCACGACGGCTCTCGGCATTGGCCAACACAAAAGGTGCCGCCAACGCCAAGCCGGCGAAGAGGAACCACTGCACCACGTAGGCCGCGTGCTGGGGCTCTACGGCCCCGCCAGCCGGATTGGACAGGTCCGGTCCGGGAATCACCTGCAGACCGGCGGTTCCCGGCTGAGAGTCGAGCAGCTCGCCGTAGCCGTTCCAGACCGGACTGTGCAGCCGTTGTGACTGCTCGCTCGGATTGACCGTTTCGATCTGCCCCGTGGGCAAGGTGGCGAAGCGATCACTATGACTGTCTCCCGGTTGCAGCCGAACTGTGACCGTGACCTGACCGTCCGGTGGGGCCGAGACCTGCGGGCTCGAGCTGGCCGAGGCCGTCAGGGGCACGAACCCGCGCGCGATCAACAGCACCCCGTGGGTCGTTCGTAGGGGCGTGATCACCACGTAGCCGGCATCACCGTTGACGTTCTGTCCTCGCCACAGGGTCTGACTCGCGGCCAGGTAGGTGCCGGTGGCCGTCACGTGGCGGAACTGTTGAGCATGGCCGTCCGAGATCTGCTGGTCCGCCGGTCCCAGGACCGTGCTGACATCGGCGAGCACATCCTTGTTGTTGTGCCGCAATTCGTGGTTGGCGCGGTGCTTCTCCCCGAAGCGAATGACCTGCCAGCTCCCTGCCAGGCAGCACAGCGTCGCGACCACGAGCATCAGGCCAAACAGCCCCAGATAACGCGGTTGGCGCAGGGTGGCGAGCACATAAGGACAGTACGTCTCGGATGCAGCGGTCGTCCCGGTACCCTGAGGCGGTTGTCAGATACAGCACGGGCGCTTAGCTCAGCGGGAGAGCACTCGGTTTACACCCGAGCGGCCACTGGTTCGATCCCAGTAGCGCCCACCAACACGAATCCCCGGTAACACTGGCCTCCAAGCACCTTTCGAGGTTCGAAAAGCTAGTCCGTGCGATCCATGTGCGATTCGGTAGGCCTCCGCAAAGGAGCCCGCAAATGCGAACCAGCAACATCAAGAACACACCAAATACCGTGCTCGCATTCTTGTGCGCGGCGGTCGCCTGCTGATCGGAGTACTGATCGGACAGGCCATCCACGGATCGCCGGCGGATCGCAAGGTGGTGAATCCGAACATCACCAGAACGCCGAGCATGGCCGACAAGATGGCCGCGGACGCCAACGCCAGCGAGGCAGGCGCGAGTCCGTCCGGCCGATACTGACCGAGCAGTCGCGATGAGCGTCGTCGGCCTCAAACCGACGGGCCGGGAACCGGCTTGGGTAGACGAGATTCACTTGGACGATGTATCTGTCGGCTACTCCGGGCAGCTACGAGGCGATCACTCACAGGTCTGGTGGGGTCAACCCCACAGCATCGCCGACGTTGACGTAAGGCTGGCCCGCAGTCTCATGCCGGCGGCAGACGGCCTCTATATCTACTCGCCTGACGTGATCTTCATCGGCGGTTACGAGCTGCAGATCAGGGGAGCCCGGCGGCCGCCCCGATGCCGCTGGACCTGTGCGATCAGTCGGAATTAAGCTAGATCGCTACAGGTCGAGAGGGTGGGCCCGGGCTACTTGTTCTAGTCCGGGCCCTCTGCTGTCTACATCTGCGTAGCGGTAATCGAAATGCAGCATCTCGCGTCAGGTGTGCAATCGGACACCTGCATTGCTTTCTCGGCAACGCAGGTGGGACTGCCCAACTTGGGTAAGGTTTTCGGTTCTGACTTCTATGCAAGTTGAGCAGACGTTCGGCCAACTTGGCCGAACGTCGCGCCAAGTTGGCGGAAGCTACCTTGTGGCACCTTGCCACCAGGTCAACCGCGGGGATCAGCACTCCCGATTGTGGGCTAGAGGCCCACAGGACGACGCTGGCCGCGGTGACCAGCAAGGAACTTGTGTGTGGCTGCCCCCCGCCGGGGCGGTCGCACTCTTGTCGTACCCCGTGCGCATGATGAGTTCGACGGGCCAAGACAGGGGGGCGGATGGCGATTCTGGTTGTGCAGACGGACTACGGTCGGCAAATTGATCTCACAGATATGGTTGTCGTGAGCACGCATCACCCGGTATTTGGTCCGATGGACGAGAAGATCATTATCGAAAATGCCAGTTACCACTTCGGTGACATCCCACATTTCGTCCTTGATCCCGAGTTGGACGAACTGCCGGTCGCAGACCGGGTGCTGCTTCCACCGGTGACTTGCATCGGACGGTTCGAGAGCGACCGTAGAATCCCCGCCGAAGGTCAAGGTTTGCGATCTGCAGGGGTATACATCTGGTATCAAGACGATCTGAGCGAACCGATCTCAGCGTCGATGCGCGGCAATATCGAAACGCTTCCCTGGATCGGAGAACGCGAAGATTGGGAGGAGTGGGCTAGTGCGTCGCGTTTGATGAAACCGTATCGCCACGTGCACCGTCTATCACTAGCAACGGTAAAGAAATTTCATCGACGTCGATAGATGCCCCGGCTTGAAGAGCTGCTGCGGCGGCTAGGTTGAAACAGGCGTGATCTCCCACATGAATCCGGGATCGTTCTAGCAATCGATCACTGATACTCAGGAATCCGCGAACCGCCGCTCTTGCGTCGGCCAGGTGAGGATCGTCCACCGTGTCGGGCTTGAAGTAACCACTGACAAATGCTTCCCACAGTAGAAGCGGACAGTCTGCGTTCCACCGTCCCGGCTGGGTCGTAACAGCGACCGGAACGATCGATCGCAACAGCCACGCTAGCTGAACCAGGCCAGTTCCCATGACTGACGCGCCAGCGCTAGCGGACCAAGACCGCTGGGCTTCCCCGACACGAGCACGGCCCAGATCCATACAGTTAGACGGAACGGGGAGAACTAACGGACTTTCGAATCCAAGCGCGACTTGCTCACCGGAATCCAGCAGGTCTTGCAGATGGCGAGACAGCGCATCCGGAGAACCCGCCGTAGCCTCGTCCTGCGCGCTCCACCTAAATCGCTTTCCCGAAACAGATCCCACATCGACAGCAAGAACATGAACCATGTACTTCTCCTCAATCGCGCATCGGGCGGCGCCAGCGTCGCTTAAATCGCCATCTAGGCGTCCTTGCGGGGCCAGTATGCACAGTTACTCTCGCTCAAGCGTATCCAGCACTGACTCAAGGTCTGCGCGGCGCAGTTCACCGGGAGACACGCCAGCGACTCCGACAACGATCGGTCAAGCGGCGGGGCCGCCCCATTGTTTCAGCCAACTGGCGCCGGTCGACGTCCAGAGTAACTTGGTCACCGCAGTACTTTCGAGCATGATCGTCATGATGTGGTAGGCGGTCAGCACGGCTTCTTGAAGGCTTTGGCTGTCCTCGAGATCATCGACTCTCGCTCCCTGTGATCGCGCTTCGTCTCGATCAATTTACGACCATCACCGCTGACGTCTGCGCCTTGGCGGATTTTGAAAGTCGGGCGAGGTGCGAGTTTCGATACTCCGCTAGGAGCTCCACCACTCTGTACTCCGAATTTTGGTCGGATATGGGACACGCCGATCGCGTCGTTCTGGCTCGAGACTGGCTAGACCACCGCGATCACGTGGGCGATGCCCCCGATGCCCCCGAAGTCGGACGGGTTTCTGGTAAGTAGCACGGCGCCGAGTTCGGCCGCGACGGAGGCGAGCATCAGATCGATGCGTCGGGGTCGAGGGTTTCCTCCCGACTTTCGGACCGATGCGGCGATCGCTCCATACAGATGTGCGGCCCGGGTGGAGTACGGAACTGGATCGAACTCGTTGAGTACGCCCCGGTAGCGCTCCTCGCGCTCGGCGGCGACGAGAGGGTCGTCGTTGTGGAGCCCGTAGGCCAGTTCGGCGATGGTCAGCGCGCTGACGGCAGCTGCCTCTGCCAACTCGTCCAGCTGGTCGGGAAAGTCGATGACACAGGACGCGTCGAGAAGCGCCAGCCTATGCTCAGGCACGCGCGTTCAAAGGATCGTCGTCGATGAGGTCGTCGGTCTCGCGGATATCTCGCACCCAGGCGTCGCGGTCTGGCGCAGAGGCCATGGTCGCGCGGCGACGCGCCGCCAAGTCTTTGGTGCTGGGGAACATCGGTGGCCGGCTGCGTTCGGTGTGTGGGACGACGTCAGCGACGGCGACGCCATTTCGGGTCACCACGAAGCTCTCACCGGCCTCGACTCGATTCAGAATGTCCGCGTTGTTGTTCCTCAGCTCGCGTTGCGGGATGAGCGTAGCCATGGCTACATCGTAGCTTTCCTGTAGCCCGTGCCACGTGAGATGCCGCATGAGAAACTTCCATGATCCGATTTCTGGCCGAGTTGCTCGTCGGCGGCAGCAACCGAAAGCAACCGGCTGCTGCCGCACGACAGGCGTAACTCAGGTGTCCGGAGACGCCCAGTCTTCGAGTTCGGCTATGCGTCGCTGCTCGAAGTCATCGCCGACTTTCTCGAGCTGTTGCGGGTCCAGTGCCTCGCGCAATGCCGGCAGGAGCTCGCTTTCCTCTTCTTCGACGTGATGCTTGACGGCGTCGACGAAGTCCTGGAAAGCCGATGGAAAGTCCGCCTCATCGGCCGACACCGCAGTTGCCAGCTTTTCTTCGGCCTCCCGGTGCTCGTCGATTCCATGGTGGACATCTTCGGCCTCGGAAGGATCTTTGCGTTCGAGCTCCGGATACACGTGCACCTCTTCGGCGACCCCGTGGGCATTGAACCGCGCCTGGATGTCTTCCATCAGCTCCGCGCGGTTCTCCGGGTACTGCTGAACTCGCGCGAACAGCGCTTCCAACTCGCGATGGTCGTTCATAACTGCTTCTACCGCATCCATGTGCGCTCTCAATCTGAGGCTTGCACCGTGGCTACCTTGTTGAGCCAGCGATCAATTGCTACTTGCCGACGTCCAGCTAGTCGTTGTCGGAGTGACGCTGGGTCGGATCACTTTCCAACGGGCTGTCGTCGCTGGAGGCGACCGATGGCGCCTTGTCGCCAGGGCGGCTATGCGAATCCTTTTCCTCCGAAGCCTTCCCGGGGCCGAATTCCGCTTCACCGGTCGCGCTTCGGGCCCGCCATCCAGACCCAGGCTCGGGTGTCGTCGGTGGGTCGGTACGCGCAGGTGGAGGCATCGGAACTCCCGGGCGATAAGGATCGCTGAACTGTTCTCAGCCGCCCTGGGCACACCCTACCTAGTCGAGCGTCGGCGATGCCACCGGATCACGGCGAAGGATGCTCGACTTTGTGGCTAGTCATGATGTCTAATGGGCATTGCCTCACAGCTCGGGCCGCCGCGAAGAAGCCGCCGCATCAAACGAGATTCGGCCCCGCCGCGTGTCCGCGCAGTGGTACGGAGGCGAGGTATCCAAGATGACTCGAACCGCGCCCAGCCCGGTCTTCCTCGAGCCGACGCCGATCTCAGCGCACCTTTCTCCAGCCTCCCTTCAACCACGGGGATCACTGTTTCTGAGATTGCTGCGCACTACGGATCACAAGCTCATCGGGCGCATGTACCTGGTGACATCATTCGGCTTCTTCATGATCGGCGGCCTGATGGCGATGGTCATGAGAGCGGAGCTGGCCCGTCCCGGGCTGCAGTTCCTCTCGCCGGAGCAGTACAACCAACTGTTCACCATGCATGGCACGATCATGTTGCTGCTTTTCGCCACGCCACTCGTCTTCGCCTTTGCCAATCTGGTGATTCCGCTGCAGATCGGTGCGCCCGATGTGGCTTTTCCCCGACTCAACGCGTTGTCCTACTGGCTGTACCTGTTCGGTGCACTGACGACCGTCATGTCCTTCATAACGCCGCAAGGCGGCCCGGACTTCGGGTGGACGGCCTACACGCCGCTCAGTGACTTCGAACATTCCCCGGGTCCCGGGCCAGACATGTGGATCGTCGGACTGGCACTGGCCGGCCTGGGAACCATCTTGGGCTCGGTCAACATGGTGACCACGATCATCTGCATGCGTGCACCGGGCATGACGATGTTCCGGATGCCGATCTTTACCTGGAACATCCTGGCCACGGCACTACTGGCCCTCTTGGCCTTTCCGATCCTGACGTCCGCATTACTCGTGCTGTGGGTCGACCGTCATCTTGGGGGCCAGGTATTCGAGCCGCAAAACGGCGGGACGCTACTTTGGCAGCACCTGTTCTGGTTCTTCGGGCACCCCGAGGTGTACATCGTTGCGCTGCCGTTCTTCGGCATCGTCACCGAGGTCATACCGGTGTTCAGTCGCAAACCCTTGTTCGGCTATAAGGGGATGGTTCTGGCCACGTTGGCTATCAGCGGCCTCTCGCTCACTGTGTGGGCGCACCACATGTTCGTGACGGGGGCTGTGCTGCTGCCCTTCTTCTCCCTGCTAACCTTCATGATCGCGGTGCCCACCGGCCTGAAATTCTTCAACTGGATAGGCACCATGTGGCGCGGATCGATTACCTTCGATTCCGCGATGCTGTTCTCGCTCGGATTCTTGGTGACCTTCCTTTTCGGGGGTTTGACCGGCGTAATTCTGGCGTCGCCGCCCCTGGACTTTCACGTCTCTGACACCTATTTCGTGGTAGCTCATTTCCACTACGTGCTTTTCGGCACAATCGTCTTCGCTGCCTTCTCCGGCATCTACTTCTGGTTCCCCAAGTTCACTGGCCGCTACTTGGACGAACGGCTCGGCCGCTATCACTTCTGGTTGACCTTCGTCGGGTTTCACACCACGTTCCTGATCCAGCACTGGCTGGGGAACAAGGGAATGCCACGGCGTTACGCCGACTATCTCCCGTCTGACGGCTTCACCACCCTGAACACCATCTCGACCCTCGGATCCTTCGTACTGGGTTTGTCGATGCTGCCGTTCCTGTACAACGTCTATGTCTCATATCGCTATGGTGAGGTCGTCACGCAGGACGACCCGTGGGGGCACGGCAATTCTCTGGAGTGGGCAACCTCCTGCCCGCCGCCCCGGCACAATTTCACGTCCTTGCCCCGCATTCGATCGGAGCGACCGGCCTTCGAAGCCCATTACCCACACATGATCGACCGGCTGAACGACGAAGCTCATGGTCATTCCAGCTGCTACCGCCGAATCGCCGACGCCGGCATTGCGTCCACCGGTGGCGAGGCTGACCGTCAAGGCCAACGCGACCCCGACCCGGGCAACGGTTAGCTCGGCCCACCAGCCAGGCTTCTACGATCCCCAGGATGCGGATCATTGCTCAGGCCGGTCAGTGGGTGGCACCCGGCGATGACGCCCCCAATAGCTGGGTGGAACAGTTCGCGGTTCCGGCGCTGTCCGTGGGCACTTATTGCATCCCCAGTGGGGGCTTGGATGACCAGACGGCACCCGAGCGCCTTGATTGCCGTCAATCAGACGCCGCTATGCGACCGAGGTTTCTAGTGATTGCCGCGGGCGGTAGTTTTCTCCAGTGCCTACCCTTGCCGAGTTGATCGGTGTCCTTGACGGCTGGTACCCGCCTTCGACGGCTGAATCCTGGGATTCGGTGGGCCTCACTTGCGGCGAGCAGGCTGCGTCCGTCGATCGTGTGGTCCTGGCCGTCGACTGTGTTCCCGCGACTGTGCAGCAAGCGATCGCACGCGAGGCGCAGCTGCTGCTGACCCACCATCCACTACTGCTGTCCGGCGTTCACAGCGTCGCGGCCGCCAGCCCTAAAGGCGCCCTGGTGCATTCGATGATTCGACACGGCGTCGCGCACTTTGCTGCTCATACCAACGCCGATATTGCGGATCAGGGCGTCTCGCACGCCTTGGCTGATCGGCTTGGCCTAGTCGAGGTGGAGCCGCTGGACCCCGACCCGGCACCATCGATAGACCACCTCTCGGTTTTCGTCCCGCCGCAACACTTGGCGGCCGTGCTCGATGCGCTCGTGACGGCCGGTGCTGGAGCAATCGGCAACTACGATCAGTGCACCTTCACCGTTGACGGTATTGGGACTTTTCGTCCGTTGGACGGAGCCGATCCGGCCGACGGCGAGATCGGCGTGCTCAGACGCCAACCCGAATCCCGGCTCTCGATGGTCCTGCCTCGCTCGCGCCGGGCGGACGTGATCGCAGCCATGCGTGCGGCCCATCCCTACGAGGAGGTCGCCTTCGAACTGACTGAGCAACCGCGGCTCAGCGGCTCCACCGGCACCGGACGAATCGGCCGGCTTGCGCAGCGCCTCACACTGGCCGAATTCACCCGACTGGTCGCCACTCAGCTCCCGAGCACTCGCTGGGGCGTGCGCGCGGCCGGCGATCCTGAGCAGTCGGTGTCCAGGATCGCGGTGTGTGGCGGGTCCGGTGGCTCCTACATCGAATTGGCTCGGTCCCGGGGCGCGGATGCCTTTATTACCGCGGATCTGCGCCACCACACGGCGTCCGAGGCGGTGGACGAGCGCCAAGACTCACCGATGGCTTTGGTGGATGCGGCCCACTGGGCCACCGAACAGCCCTGGTTGGAGGTATTGGCTCGGCGCCTGAAGGCCCACTTTGAGGGACTCACGGTCCTCGTGTCGGACGTCGTCACTGATCCGTGGACCGTTCACGAACACTGATGCCTGGACTGCGCCCAGTACGCTGAGCAGCAAAGTCATCGAAGTGAGCGCAGAAGAGAGTCAACTAAACCAGTGATTGCCGACCCTAATGTGCAACTGCGGGTGCTGGATCTGCAGTCCGTCGATACCGCACTCAGCCAGCTGGCTCATCGCCGCACCAGCCTGCCCGAGCTCGCCATAATCGCTGACTGCGAATCACGAGCCGCCGAGCTTAGATTGCAACTCGTCGAAGCCGAGACCGCGGTGGCCGACCTGGAATCCGAACAGCGCCGCTTGGAATCCGATATCGACACCGTTCGCCAGCGCGCTGATAAGGACCAGCAGCGCCTGGTGGCCGTGGGTGTGCCCGCGAAGGAGGTCGCCGGCCTGCAACACGAAGTGGCTTCCCTGGCTCGGCGACAGTCCAGCCTCGAGGACGAGCTGCTCGATCTGATGGAACGTCGCGAAGCGGCCGATGCCGACGTAGCTCGGCTGAGCGCGCAGGTAGCCGAGATCGCCGGCCAACGGGCCGCCGCCGAAGCCGAGCGCGACCGTGCCTGGGCCGCGATCGATGCCGACGTGGCTATGCGCACCGAGGAACGTGCCGCTCTGTCGGCTGACCTACCGGCCGACCTGGCGGCCTTGTACGACAAGATTCGGCAGGCTAACGGGGGAGTGGGGGCCGCGATGCTCAAGCAACGGCGCTGCGAAGGATGTCGTTTGGAACTGGCCGGTAACGAACTGTCGGCGGTCCGCTCGGCCAAGGCGGACGAAGTACTGCGTTGCGAGAATTGCCGCCGCATCTTGATCCGTACCGCAGAGTCGGGGCTGTGACGATTCGCGTCATCGTCGAGGCCGACGGCGGATCGCGAGGCAACCCGGGCCCGGCCGGATACGGCGCCGTGGTGATGGACGCCGAGACCGGTGAGGTGTTGGCCGAACGCAAGGCATCAATCGGTATCGATACGAACAACGTTGCCGAATACAACGGACTCATCGCTGGGTTGCAGGCAGCCCAAGAGGTCGGCGCGTCCGAGGTCTCGGTACGGATGGATTCGAAACTCGTGATCGAGCAGATGAGCGGGCGTTGGCAGGTGAAGCACCCGTCGATGCGGCCGCTGGCTCGTCAGGCTTCCCAATTGGCCGGAAGCTTCGAACGCATCGACTTCACCTGGATACCGCGCCTGCAGAACAAGCACGCGGATCGGCTGGCCAACGAGGCCATGGATGCCGCGGCCGCTACTTCTGCTCGAACATCATCGCCGACGTCAGCACCGGTTGGCGCCCCTGCCCCCGAACAGCTGAGCATGCCCACTGCGCAAAGCGGCTGGGTTCGTCCGGACTCGACGTCGACCCGATTTATCCTTGTACGGCATGGGGTTACGCAGTTCTCGGTGGATAAGAGATTCGCCGGGCGCTCGGATCTTGAACTCACCGAAACCGGTCGCCAGCAAGCTGAGCAGGTCGCGGCCAGGGTCGCTGAGCTCGGCCAGATCGACGTCGTGATCTCTTCGCCGCTTCGACGGGCGCGCCAGACCGCCGATGCCGTGGCCAAGGTTCTCGGTGCGACGGTCGACATCGAGGATGGCTTTCTCGAGACGGACTTTGGTGACTGGGATGGCTTCACCTTCGGTGAGATCACTCAACGATGGCCTGAGCAGCTCGGTCAATGGCTCGCCGATCCTGGCGTGGCGCCACCGAACGGAGAGTCCTTCGAGGTGGTCGCGCGGCGAGTGCGGCGCGCACGCGACCGCGTATTGGCTCAGCACGCAGGCCGGACGGTGGTGGTCGTTTCGCACGTGACGCCGATCAAGACGCTGATCCGGTTGGCCCTGGACGCACCCCAGTCGGCGTTGCACCGGATGTTCCTGGCGGCGGCATCGATATCGGTGATCGACTACTTCAGTGATGGTGGAGTGTCCGTCCAGGTCGTCAACGAAACGGCCCACCTCCAGTCTGAGCCGCTTGCGTGGTCCTGAGCCGGTTCAGCGCAGGTCGAGGATCGGCGCAATCAGCCATAGGACGAATGTGCTTGCGACCAAGAGGGCGGGTGTCAGGCTCAGTCCCACAGCATGAAAAGTCCGGGCCGACGGACGCTCCGCAGCGGGAAGGGTCCGGCGCCACAGTAGCGTCGCCAATGATCCCGGGTAGGTCGCATTCGGTCCGAGATTGACGCCGAGCAGCACGACCAGGACGGCCAACGGCGATCCGGCCACGAGCGGGATCAGGGCTAAGGTGCTCGGAAGGTTGTTGACCAGATTGGACAACGCCGCGGCCAAAAAGGCCAGTCCTAACAACGCCGCTAGCCCGGTGCCGGACGGAAGAAGCCGAGTGAGCCAATCGTTCACGCCGAGGGCCAGCACACCGTGGACGAGGATACCCAGCGCGAGCACGAACACGCAGAAGCCGACGCTGGCGGCTCGGAGGAGATCCATCGGTTTCAGCTGCCGCCGGACCAGCGCTGGAGCGCCCAACGCGACACAGCCAGCCAAAGCCGCCCACGCCGGAGCAATGCCCACGGCGGTGGTGAGGGCGAACCCGGAAACAGTAAGGATCAGCACGGTGAGTGCATACCGGGGCTCCGGACGGGGCTGAGTTGGCGGATGCGCCGATACGAACAGGTCGGCGCGGAAAACGGTCCGCAGGCACGCCCAGTTCAGCCCGCACGCGACCAACCACGGCAGGGCCATCGCAGCGCTGAATCGGGTGAAGGACAGACCGCTGGCCGAAAAGGCCAACAGATTGGTCAGGTTGGACACGGGTAGCAGCAGTGAGCCCGAGTTGGCCAAGTGCGCGCAGGCATAGGTGTGGGGGCGGCTCGGAATACGAAGGGCGGCCGTCGTGGCGACGACGACCGGTGTGACCAGGATGACCGTCGCATCCAGCGTGAGGGTGGCGGTCACCAGAGCGGCCAAGGTGACCACGCAGGCCAGGAGCCGCCGACCGGATCCGAGACTGAGTCGCGCCGCCACACCGCCGAGGAATTCGAATACCCCGGCCGCTGCGCACAACTGACCGAAGGTCAGGATCGCGGCCAAGAACAGCACCGTCGGAGCTAGTTCATGCAGACTCGAGCGGGCTTGGCGGAGGCTGCAGACACCGAAGGCCAGCCCGAGTAATGCGGCCGGCACGGCGACGAATCCCTCGCTGAGGCCGAACGGGCGGGCTACGGCCACCCCGAGACAGGCCGCGATCAGTACGAGCCCGAGGAACAACGTCACTCGGCGACGTTAGCCGGTCACGATGTCGGGGTCGGATGCTCGGCTCTTGCTTATCGTCTGCGCGGGCGGCAAGGACGGCAGCTGATCATGCCAATGGAGTGTGGCGGTACCCGGTGAGCCCGCTAGCATGATGGCGCGATGGATGAGTTGACCGGGCGACCGCGTCGATCCAGCAATGGATTGCCGAGGAAAGTCCGGGCTCCGCAGAGCAGGGTGGTTGTTAACGGCAACCCGGGGTGACCCGCGGGACAGTGCCACAGAAAACAGACCGCCCGGTCGTTGGGCTCGCCCCTCGACCGGGTAAGGGTGAAACGGTGGTGTAAGAGACCACCAGCGATCCGGGTGACCGGTTCGGCTAGGTAAACCCCACCTGGAGCAAGGTCAAGGCGGGTCGAGGGTTCGCCTTCGGCCCACGCGAACGTTTGAGGGCTGCTCGCCCGAGTTCGCGGGTGGACCGCTAGAGCGCGTCGGTGACGGCGGGCCGAGATGGATGGTCGCCCTCGCGGGATTTCGGTCCTGCGAGACAGGACCCGGCTTACAGGTCGACTCCTCCATCGCCTTTACCTCGGTCCGCTAACCCGTTTTCGGGGAGATTTCCGGCGGATTTCAAACTCTCTGCGATTAAACCATCACCTTCTGTAGCCGTGTTCGTTATTAATTCTGTCCGGGTATCAACCGTGGCGACTGCGAACAGGGGTCAATATGAAGCACAATCTCAGGATCATCATGGCGGGACTGGTTGCCCTGGCGGTTGGCCTGCTGATCTCCTTGGTGGGCTCGACGTCGGCCAGCGCGGATCCGTTACCGGTCCCGGCCGTGCCGAGCTTGCCGACGCTGCCGGCTTTGGGTGGCAGCTCAACCCCCGGTACCAATGTGAACCTTCCAGTCACCGTCTGCGGAAGCGGGATCGGGGTGGCTGGCGTCGCCGTCGGCTCCTGTCCGAAGAGTCCGCCGACGACACCGATCATCACGCCCGGCACCAACGGCGTGCAGGTGAAGGCACCGATCACCGTCTGCGGAAACAGCATTGCCGTCGGCACGGACGCATCGGCCAGCTGTGGCACCGCTAGCAACACGGCTCAGTCCGGCGCCGGACCAGTGGGTGCGGCGGCACCGGTTCAAATCTGTGGCAATGCGATCGGTGGACTCGACGGCAACGCCAGCGCATCCTGTGGTTCGGCCTCGAACTCCGGCAATGCCAACTCATCGCAAGCGGGCATCGCGGCACCGCTGCAGGCGTGCGGCAATGCCATCAACCTGCTCAACCCGTCAGCCTCGGCCGCGTGTGGCAGTACGACTAATTCGGCGACCGCTGGTGATGGTCAGGTCGGGGCGGCACTGCCGGCTGAAGTGTGCGGTAATGCGGTGAGTCTGCTGACCGATAGAAACGCACTCGCGGCCTGTGCCTCGGCCACCAACTCCGGAACCGGTCCGCTCAGCGTGCCTGCGTTGCTCTGCGGCAACGTCGTGGGTGCGTTGACCGGTTCGACACAGACCTGCGGTGCAGCGGGAAACGCCGGTGGCGGGACGTCGATCGTGCCGATCACCGACTGTGCGAACCAAGCTAGCGTGCTCGGAACGCTCGATGGCAATTGCCCCTCGGCGGTCGATGTTCCTTCGACGCCGGATGACCCGAGCAACCCGTCGGAGCCGACGAACGCGACTGATGCTCCGAGCAGCCCCGAGTCGGTGTCCGCGCTTACCGACTCCGCCTTGGATGCTTCGCTTCCGTTCACTGGTGCGACCATCGGCAACGCCCTGGCGTTGGGATTGGTTGCGCTGCTGATCGGTTCAGTGGTTCTCGGAGTGAGCCGGGGTGGCAGGGCAACCGAGAATGGCCTTATCGACTAGGGCAAATCAGTACCGATAGTGAAGGTCGGCATCCAGCCAGCGGATGCCGACCTTCACTTCGTTACGGGTCGAGTAGTTGCAAGAATTCGCCTAACGCGCAACGATCTTCTGCACTGGCATCGAAAGGAGGAATGAAATGAGTACCGAAGACTTGGAATCAACGTTCTGGTTTTGCGTGAAGCATCACGCCGTTGAGGAGTTCGACGGTTGTGGCAGTAAGAATCGCATCGGACCATTTGCGACTCCCGAGGATGCCCAGCGAGCATTGCAGACAATCGCCGAACGAGAATCCCGTTACGAAAAAGAGGATTCACAGTGGGATGGCGGTTCCTGAGGTGCTGGTAGTTCTGCGCACAATAAGGTGCGCACAGCAATCAACCTTCAACGTTACGGCGTGGCTGATTGCTATGACGAGTCCAACATCGTCCACTGACATCATCAGTGGACTACAAGGAGGCACAGCATGACCTCACCAACTCGCACGGCTCGCAAGGCGCCGGCTAAACGTGCGCCCGCCAAGAAGGCGGCGGCGAAGAAGGCGCCAGCTCGCAAGGTCGCTGCGAAGAAGGCACCGGCTAAGAAGGCGGCCGTGAAGAAGGCACCAGCTCGCAAGGTCGCTGCGAAGAAGGCACCGGCTAAGAAGGCGGCCGTGAAGAAGGCACCGGCTCGCAAGGTTGCCGCGAAGAAAGCACCCGCTCGCAAGGTCGCGACGAAGAAGGCACCGGCTAAGAAGGCGGCCGTGAAGAAGGCACCAGCACGCAAGGCGGCCGTGAAGAAGGCACCAGCTCGCAAGGTTGCCGCGAAGAAGGCACCCGCTCGCAAGGTTGCCGCGAAGAAGGCACCCGCTCGCAAGGTTGCCGCGAAGAAGGCACCGGCTAAGAAGGCCGCCGTGAAGAAGGCACCAGCCCGTAAGGCGCCCGCGAGCAAGGTTGCCGCAAGGAAGGCGCCGGCCCGTAAGGCACCCGCTCGCAAGGCACCGGCCCGCAAAGCGGCTCGTTAGCAGTCGATGCCCCAACGACGACTCGCCGGGACTCCGCTCGACTTCGGTGCAATACGAACCGAGCTCGGAGTACCCGGCGAGTTTTCGTCGGCCGCGCTGCGAGATGCGCAGCAGGCGGTAGCCGACCTGCGGCTTCCTGAGCTTGATCGCACCGACATCGAGTTCGTTACGGTTGACCCGCCGGGTAGTAAGGACTTGGACCAAGCGGTGCACATCGCCGCTGAAGGCGATGGATTCCTGGTCAGCTACGCGATTGCCGACGTCGCCTCCTTCGTGGACCCGGGTTCCGCTCTAGACCTCGAAGTGCGTAAGCGAGGCGAAACGTTCTACTTCCCCGACGCTCGTGTCCCATTGCACCCGGTCGCACTGTGCGAAGGTGCAGCAAGCTTGCTCCCCGACCAGGTGACGCCCGCGGTCCTGTGGCAGATCCACCTTGATGGGAAAGGCAATTTCTTACGGTGGGATGTCCAGCGAGCGCGCGTGCGCAGTCGAGCGCAGTGGGACTATCCCAGTCTGCAGGCCGCGTGCGAGAGCGGCACCGCTCCGGATGCCGTGACGTTGCTGCCCAGAGTGGGACTGCTTCGGCAACAACTCGCGCGCCAACGGCATGCGATCGAGCTGAACCTTGCCGAACAGGAAGTGGTGTGCGGCGACGACGGAGCGTGGACTCTCATCCTGCGGGCGCCGCTGCCGATCGAAGACGCCAACGCCGAAATTTCACTGCTTACCGGCATGGTGGCCGCACAGCTGATGCTGTCCGGCGGGATCGGAATAGTGCGGACACTCCCGCCGCCCGATCCTCGAGCGGTGAAAGAGCTGCGAGCGATCGCGCCCAGTCTCGGTGTGGACTGGCCGGCCGGTGCCGCCCCCGGTGACGTCATCGCTGGCTTGGATGTCGCCAACTCCAAACACGCCGCGTTCATCGAGCATGCGGCATCCCTGCTTCGGGGAGCGGCTTACGCCGCCTTTGATGGGCAAGCGCCGTCGCAGCCGCTGCACTCCGGTATCGGCAGCGCGTACGCGCACGTGACCGCTCCACTGAGGCGCCTGGTGGATCGCTTCGCCAGTGAAGTGTGTCTGTCCCTGCACTCGGGCCAGGATGTCCCGGCCTGGGTGCGACAGGCGCTGCCAGAATTGCCGACGTTCATGTCCGAAGCCGACGGGCTCGCGCACCGAGCCGATCGTGCCGTAGTCGACGCAACAGAAGCTTTCCTGCTGAGTGATCGGGTCGGCCAGCGATTCCCAGCAACCGTCTTGAACAGTGACGTCAAGGGCTGCACTATCGCCTTGGACGAGCCGGCAGTGCGGGCGCGCTGCGAGAACGACGGCACCGTGCCCGAGGCAGGGAGCCGGGTTACGGCGGAGTTGCTGGCTGCGGACGTAGAAAAACGTTCAGTGCGATTCGTGATCCGCTGAGCATCGCTGGTGTAAGCACGCTCAGTGGTAGCAGTGCTCGGCGCCGGGATACAGACCCGACTGCACCTCCGCGGCAAACTGCTGTGCCGCGTTGGTCAGCACGGCTGAGACGTCGGCGTACTGCTTGACGAACTTGGCGGGCTTACCCTGCCCACGCAGGCCGGCCATGTCCTGCCAGACCAATACCTGAGCGTCGCATTCGACTCCGGCGCCGATACCGATCGTCGGTATGTGCAGGTCGTGGGTGATCTTCTTGGCCAGATCACTCGGCACCACCTCGAGAACCACGGCGAACGCTCCGGCGTCTTCAAGTGCGTGGGCGTCCTCCAGCAGGCGTTGGCCCGCTTCGTCGCTACGGCCCTGGACCCGATAGCCGGACATCGTATTGACCGACTGCGGAGTCAGGCCGATGTGGGCCATCACCGGAATTCCGGCGGCGGTCAGCATCTCAACCTGAGGCGCAACGCGAGCGCCACCTTCGATTTTGACGGCCTGAGCGCCGCCTTCCTTCATGAAACGCACCGCGGTTTCCAGTGCTTGTTCGCTCGAGGCCTGGTAGCTGCCGAACGGCAGGTCGGCTACGACGAGGGCGCGTTTGGCACCGCGGACGACACCGCGCACCAGCGGCAGCAGCTCATCGGTGCTGACCGGAACGGTGGTGTCATAGCCGTAGATGACGTTGGCGGCCGAGTCGCCGACGAGCAACACCGGAATGCCAGCCTCGTCGAACACGCGGGCGGTGGAGAAGTCGTAGGCCGTGAGCATCGGCCACCGGTCTCCGGTGAGTTTGGCTTCGGCCAGATCTCTGATGGTGATTCGGCGGGTTGTGCTGCCGCCATAGAGCTTTTCGCTCATGTCAGATCCCCTTGGGGCTCCTCGAGGCCGCTCGCGCAGTCCCCGGGTGGGTGTTGGACGTCTTTTATGATCCACCTCGGCGCTGAGAATCGCACCATAGTGTTCCTGCGAGTTCGCTCACCATTTGCTTGGACGTCCCAGTAATTACGGGATGAAACCGTTCAGCGTCAGCTCGTTTCACGCCAGCGGTTGGTGATCGGCAGGCGACGATCCTTGCCAAAGGCCTTCAGGCTGATTTTGGGTCCCGGAGGGTATTGACGCCGCTTCCACTCGGCCGCGTCGGTCATGCGGGCGACCCGGGCCACCAGTTCGGCCTCGAAGCCGTCGGCGGCAATCGCCTCGACACCGTCGTCGGCATCGACATATCGCGCCAGAATTGCGTCCAGGACGTCGTATTCGGGCAACGAGTCAGTATCCAGCTGGCCCGGACGCAACTCGGCCGATGGCGGTTTGGAGATCGAGTTTTCAGGAATGGGCGGAGTTTCACCGCGGCGAGCTGCCTCGTCGTTGCGCCAGCGGGCCAGCCGCCAAACCAAGGTCTTAGGAACGTCCTTGATCGGCGCGAAGCCGCCGACCGCGTCACCATAGATCGTGGAATATCCCACAGACAGCTCACTCTTGTTGCCGGTCGCCAACACCAGATGTCCTTCGGAGTTGGAGATCGCCATCAGCGTCGTTCCGCGAACCCGGGCTTGGACGTTCTCCTCGGCGACCCCGGTCAGCTTCAGGTTCTCCACGAACGATCGGACGATCGGCTCGATCTCGACCACTCGAAAGGGAGCGCCCAGCCGCTGTGCGAGCTCGGCGGCATCTGAGCGTGAATGCTCCGAGGAGTACGAGCTGGGCATACCGACCCCGTAGACGTTGCCGCCCCCGATCGCGTCAGCGGAGATCGCGGCGACGACCGCTGAGTCGATGCCACCGGAAAGTCCCAGAGTCACTGAAGAGAAGCCATTCTTGCGTACGTAGTCGCCGGTGCCCAGTACGAGCGCGTTCCATACCTCGGCCTCGTCGATCAGCCGCTCGCCGACAGTCATTACCGCCGGGTAAGCCGCCTCGGACGAGAGAGCAACGCTTCGCGGCCCGTCCGGCGCGGTGCAGCGGCTGACCGTCATGCCACCCCTGGCCAGATCACCCAATGTCGGCAAGGCGTCGCTACTTGCGTCGGCCACTTCGACCTCGGCGTAATACACGCCCTCGACGAACTGGGGCGCTCTGCCGAGCAGTGTCCCGTCCGAGGCCACCACGAACGAATCGCCGTCGAAAACCAGGTCGTCCTGACCGGCGACCTGGTTGACGTACACGACCGGCGCTCCGGCTTCCCGGGCGCGCCGCTGGACCAAGGGCAGCCGTACGTCGTCCTTGTTACGTTCGTAGGGCGAGCCGTTGATATTGATCAACAGCCCCACCTCGGCACTGGCCGCGACCGCGAACGGGCCCCCGTCCTGCCAGATGTCCTCACAAATGGTCAGTCCGATGTCGGTGTCGCCGAAGCGCACGACCGTCAGAGCCGAACCGGCGGTGAAGTAGCGGTCCTCGTCAAAGACCCCGTAGTTGGGGAGGTGGTGCTTGAAGTAGCGCGCGACGACTTGACCGTTCAGCAGAAACGCGGCGGCGTTGCGGGGGCCCTCGGAGTCATCGAGGTAACCAACGACTACGGCGATATCACCCAACCCGTCGGCGGCCAGCTGAGTAGCCAGAGCGGTCAGGGCTTGGCGTGAGGCCACGCTGAAAGACCGACGCAGAACCAGGTCTTCGGGCATGTACCCGGTCAGGGTCATTTCGGGGAAAGCGATCAGCTGAGCCCCGCCCTCGTGGGCCTCACGGGTGCGCTGGGCCACGATTGAGGCGTTGCCGGCGATGTCGCCCACCGTTAGGTCGACTTGGGCCAGAGCAACACGCAACACGGTCACCAGATCAGTGTGCACCGGCCCGGACCGGGGCCGGGCTGCGGCCTCGGATGCTAGATTCACAAAGTCTTTGCGAGATGGATCACGGTGACTTGACATCGTTTCGTCATCACAACCGCATAAGTGCATCCGAAAAATGAGCAACAATAACGGGGTACTCATGCGTTTATACGAGTGAACGGTCTGCAAGCTGCGATGGGGTCCGGCCACGTCGCGTGTACAGGAGGACGAGCGACTTGGTGAACATCCCACGCCGCGGCGCAGCTGTCGGCGCCGCGGCACTGGTCGCCGTGCTGCTGGTTTCGGGTTGCTCACCCAAACGGTCCAACGACAACGCGGACGCGCCCTCCGGTGCGGGTCCCTCGACCACCGCGGCCGGCGATACGAGCCCGGCACCTACGTCCAGCGCACCACCTCAACCGGCCGTTCTCACTACCACTCCGGCGGCAGGTGCTGCGGGCGTGAGCCCGGTTGTCCCGATCAAGGTTGCGGTCAGCGGCGGCGAATTGTCCTCGGTGACCCTGCTGAATTCCGAAGGAAAAGCAGTCAAGGGGGCGTTCGCGGCCGGCAACGTGGCGTGGGCTTCGAGCGAGCCGCTCGGCTACGAGAAGAAGTACACCCTCACTGCCACCGCCAAGAACGCCGACGGCCTGGAGACCAAGCACACGTCGACATTCACGACGGTTACCCCGGGCAACCTCACAATGCCCTACATCCAGACCGCCGCCGGGGGCGAGATCGCAGCTGGCGTTACCTTCGGCGTCGGCCAGGTGATCCGGATCCACTTCGATGAGAAGATCCCCAACCGCAAGGCAGCTCAGGACGCGATCTCGGTTGTGACCTCACCCGCACAGGTCGGCGGTTTCAACTGGCTCGACGACCAGAACGTGTACTGGCGCAGCCAGGTCTACCTCAAGGCCGGCAGCAAGGTCACGATCACGGCGCACGCCTATGGCAAAAACTTCGGTGGCAACCTTTATGGACAGGCCGACGCATCGACCTGGTTCAAGGTGGGGGCCAAGCACGTCTCGATCGCCGATGACAACACCAAAGAGATCAAGGTCTATGAGAACGACAAGCTGATCAAGACCATTGCGACCTCAATGGGACGGCACGCCTCGATCGCCGGTGACAATGGCGACCCGATCGACCTGCGCACCAACTCGGGTCCGCATGTCGTCGTCGGTGGTGAGACCAACATCAACATGAACTCGGCCTCGTTCGGGTTGAGCAAGGGTGCCAACGCGTACAAGACCATCGTGCCGGTCGGCGTCCGTATCTCCTACGACGGCGAGTACGTGCACTGGGCGGACTGGTCGGTCTGGGCTCAGGGCAATACCGACACCTCGCACGGCTGCCTAAACATTTCACCGGACAACGCCTGGTGGTTCTACAACTGGTCCAAACCCGGCGACATCGTTGATGTCAGGAACACCGGGCGCCCGCTCCAGCTCTGGAACTCCGGTTATTGGACCGCGTCGTGGACGCAGTGGCTGGCCGGTAGCGCCAAGTAGGCCGTATTGGTGAGTCGGTTGTAAGAGAGAACCGCCGGCTTTACGGAGGGTCGTTACCGCTTAGAAACCGACTCAGGGCAGACTGCGCAACGTGGACCGTCAGCAGGAATTCGTCCTTCGTACGCTCGAGGAGCGCCAGATCCGGTTCGTCCGGCTCTGGTTCACCGACGTGCTCGGTTACTTGAAGTCCGTCGCCGTTGCCCCGGCCGAGCTCGAAGGTGCCTTCGCTGAAGGCATTGGCTTCGACGGCTCCGCCATTGAGGGTTTCGCGCGGGCCAGTGAATCGGACATGCTCGCTCGTCCCGATCCGGCCACGTTTCAGGTGCTGCCGGGGGACGACGGTAAGCCCAGTGATTCCGCCCGGATGTTCTGCGACATCACCATGCCCGACGGGTCACCGTCCTGGGCCGATCCGCGCTACGTGCTGCGGCGCACGCTGTCCAAGGCGGCCGATCGGGGGTTGACGTTCTACACCCATCCGGAAATCGAGTTCTTCCTGTTGAAGAATCGACCCGACGATGGATCCGAGCCGATCCCCAGCGACAACGGTGGCTACTTCGACATGACCACCCACGACATCGCCCACGACTTCCGCCGGAGCGCGATCACGGCCTTGGAAGCCCTCGGAATCTCGGTCGAATTCAGTCACCACGAGGTTGCCCCCGGTCAGCAGGAGATCGATCTGCGCTACGCCGACGCGTTGTCCATGGCCGACAACATCATGACTTTCCGGCACATCATCAAGGAGGTCGCGCGCACCCGCAACGTGCACGCCACCTTCATGCCCAAACCCTTCCGGCACCAGCCGGGCAGCGGAATGCACACTCACTTGTCGCTATTCGAAGGCGACCGGAACGCTTTTCACGATTCCAGTGATGAGTTATTCCTCTCGAGCACGGCCCGCTCCTTTATCGCCGGGCTACTGCGTCACGCTCGCGAGACGACGGCCGTGACCAATCAGTGGGTCAACTCGTACAAGCGTTTGTTCGGCTATTCCGCGCCCGGGCAGATCGTTGAAGCGCCGACCTACATTTGCTGGGGCCACGCCAATCGATCCGCGCTGGTGCGGGTGCCGATGTACAAGCCGGGCAAGGCCAACTCCACTCGGGTCGAGGTGCGATCACTCGACTCAGCCTGCAACCCGTACTTGGCTTTTGCGGTGCTGCTGGCGGCCGGCCTGAAGGGGATCGAGGAAGGCTACGAGCTTCCTCCCGGGGCCGAGGACGACGTCTGGTCGATGTCGGACGGGGAGCGCCGGGCGCTGGGGTTCGACGAGTTGCCCCACAACCTCGCCGATGCCCTGACGGCCATGGAAGGCTCTGAACTGGTAGCCGAAGCACTGGGCGAGCACGTCTTCGACTTCTTCCTGCGCAACAAGCGCGCCGAGTGGGTGGACTACCGCGCTGAGGTGACGCCGTTCGAGCTGCGGCGTTACCTGCCGTCGCTGTAGGTATCTCCTCCTCAGTAGCCTGGAAACATGTCTGAAGGGCCGTCGTCGTCGGAGTCGGAGTCGGAGTCGGAGTCGGAGTCGATACCGAACCCAACCGGGGCCCGGGCGCCGGTGCTCGTCATCGAGAACGACCCGTCGGATCCGATCGGTCGACTCGGGCAGTGGTTGAGCACCGCCGGTGTGAACCTGCAGGTGCGTCGCCCGTATGCCAGGCCGGCCGATGACGGTTTGGATCCCGCGGCCCTGGCCGGGTACTCGGGCCTGATCGTGATGGGCGGCGAACAGGGCGCCTACGACGACGAGCTGGCGCCGTGGCTGCCTCGCCTGCGCGCGCTGCTGCGGGAGGCGGTTCGGATCGAGCTGCCGACGTTGGGGATCTGTCTGGGTGGTCAACTGCTGGCGGTGTCCGCCGGTGGCCGCGTCCAACCCGCGGCCGAACCCGAATATGGCGCTCAGCTGATCGCCAAACGCCAGGCGGCAGTCAGCGATCCGCTGTTCGGCGCACTGCCGATCACTCCGGACGTACTGCAGTGGCACGTGGACGAGATAACTCAGCTGCCACCGGGTGCGCTGTTGCTGGCATCGTCTCCGGTCTGTGAGGTTCAGCTTTTTCGGGTGGGCCGGTTGGCGTGGGGCACTCAGTTTCACGTCGAGACGGACCCGGCGACCGTGCGCCGCTGGGCCGAAGCCGATGAGGCTGAGCTGGACGGCTACGACCTGCCGCGACTGCTGGCCCGGGCCGAGATGATGCATCCCCAGATCGCCGAGACCTGGCGGCCGATCGCGGAGACCTTTGTTGGGATCCTCGACGATCCGCAGCGTCTGGCCGGGCCGCGGTCGTTGCCCCTGGCCGGTCGCGGACCCGAGCACACGGCGGGACCGATCACCGATCCAGCCGCGATCAGGGCGGCGCTGGCGGCCGAGATGCAGGCGGCGCGTGGACCTCACGGACACTGAGCTGAGCAATCCCGCCCTCGTGCAGGTGGCGGCTCGAATGACTCGTATCGGTTTCGCTCGTCCGGACCTCGCTGCTGAGCTCGTCACCACGGCTGAGCTCGGGCTTTGGGAGCCCAACAGCAACGCGGCTCGCGATGACGGCACGGCGGCGATCGTATCGGCCATCGGACGTACCGCAGATCCGGATCAGGCTTTGGCCTCCTTGGCCGAGCTAGCCCGCTCGGCCCGCGGACCGGAATTGCTGGCCGGCCTGCGAAGTTCCGGCGAATGGCGCAATCGGCTGCTCGACGTCCTCGGCGTCTCCAGTGCCCTGGCCGAGCACGTGATCGCTTACCCGCAGGACGCCTTCGCATTGCGCGACCGGATGGTCGAGCTGGACTCGGCTCGCGAGGCGATCGTGTCCTCGGCCGCCGACGCCGACGCGATCCCGGCCCTGCGCCGTGCGTATCGACGGGAACTGCTTCGAGTGGCCGCCGGCGATCTGGCCGGGGAATGGGATCTGCAGCAGGTCACCGAGGCCTTGTCGGACCTGGCGGCCAGCGTCCTGCAGGCCGGACTGGCCGTCGCCGAGCGCACGGTGCTCGCCGGACGGACGTCGAACTCGCGACTGGCGATCATTGCGATGGGTAAGGCCGGCGGCCGTGAACTCAACTACGTCTCCGACGTGGACGTGATCTTCGTCGCTGAGCCACTCGGGGACGTCCCCGAATGGGAATCGTTGGAGACGGCAACCCGACTGGCTGCGGAGACGATCCGGATCTGCGGCTTGGTGGCGTGGGAGGTGGACGCCGCGTTGCGCCCTGAGGGCAAATCTGGGCCCCTCGTGCGCACCGTCGCTAGTCACGAGGCCTACTACCGGCGATGGGCCTCTACGTGGGAGTTTCAGGCTTTGTTGAAGGCGCGGCCGATCGCTGGGGACCTCGAACTGGGCCAGCGCTACATCGAAGCGGTGACCCCACTGATCTGGTCCGCGGCGGAGCGCCCGGATTTCGTCGCCGACGTGCAGGCGATGCGGCGACGCGTGGTGGAGCACCTGCCGCCGGACATAGCTGACCGGGAACTGAAGCTGGGACCGGGCGGCCTGCGTGACGTGGAGTTCGCCGTCCAGCTGCTGCAGCTCGTGCACGGACGCGCTGACAGTGCGCTTCGCGAGAGGGCAACACTGCCGGCCTTGGCCGCCCTGCGTGAGGGGGGCTACGTCGGGCGCGATGATGCCAACAGCCTTTCCGACGCATACGCGTTTCTTCGCAGTGCCGAGCACCGGCTGCAGCTAGCTCGGCTGCGCCGCACCCACCTCGTTCCGGAGTCAGGTCCGGCCTTGATGCGGCTGGCCCGTTCGCTGGGATTCCGGGCGGACAGTCGCGGCGATCCGGTCGCGGTGTGGCATTCGGAGTGGGCGCTGCATGTGCGCGAAGTCCGGCGCCTACATGAGAAGTTGTTCTATCGGCCGCTTTTGGACGCGGTGGCTCGGGTGCCCTCGGAGGCGTTGCGGCTGACCCCGGTGGAAGCTGGTCGGCGGATGCAGGCCTTGGGTTACGCCGATCCGGACGGGGCTCTGCGACACCTCGACGCGTTGACCGCTGGGGTGAGTCGACGCGCAGCGCTACAGCGCACGTTGCTGCCGGTGATCCTGTCCTACCTGGCCGAGTCTCCGGACCCGGACGCCGGTCTGCTGGCCTATCGACAAGTGTCGGACGCACTAGGTAGCACGCCGTGGTTTCTACGGCTGCTGCGCGATGAAGGTGCGGTGGCCAGCCGGTTGGCCATTGTGCTCGGAACGTCGAAGTACGTGACCAACCTGCTAGTGCACGCCCCCGAAGCACTTCAGATGCTGGCCGATGATGAGGAGTTGGTACCCCGACGCAGCACCGAGATCGCGGTGATCGCCTCGACGGCCGCTCGCCGCCAGGACGATCTGGGCCAAGCCGCGCATGCGATTCGCAGTGTCCGCCGCATTGAGCTTTTGCGTATTGCCTTCGCTCAGTTGATCGGTGTCCTGAGCGACTCGGAGGTACGAATCGGGCTAACCGAGCTTGCCGATGCCACCTTGGCCGCGACCCTGGACGTGGCGCGACGATTCGTCGCCGCGGACCTCGGTGTCATCGATCTGGGGATCGACTTCGCGGTCATCGCCATGGGTCGCCTCGGTGGTCAGGAGCTGGGCTACGGATCGGACGCCGATGCGATCTTCGTCTTCGATGCCACCAGCAAGCTGGCCGACTCCGAGGCCGCCTCGCGGGCCATCGCGGTGGCCGAGTCGTTGCGCAGCCTGTTGGCCATGCCCTCGACCGATCCACCGCTGTTGCTCGATGCCAACCTGCGACCGGAAGGCCGTAACGGGCCGCTGGCCCGATCGCTGAGCTCTTACGCCGAGTACTACGCGCGGTGGTCGTCGGTGTGGGAAAGCCAGGCGCTTCTCCGGGCCCGATTCTGCGCCGGCGATCCTGAATTGGGGGATCGGTTCATCCGCATGATCGATGAGTTGCGCTATCCCGACGGGGGGCTAGCGGCCGCTGATGTGGTTGAGATCAGACGGATCAAGGCGAGAGTCGATGCCGAACGCCTGCCGCGCGGCGCTGATCCCCACACTCACACCAAACTCGGACGAGGTGGGCTGTCCGATGTGGAGTGGACGGTCCAGCTGCTGCAGCTCCGCCACGCCTATCGGGTGCCGGGTCTGCGGACGACCGCGACCGTTGCCGCGTTGCGTGCGGCTGCCGACGCGCATTTGATGAGCGCCGATGAAGCGGCTTCGCTGGAGGCGGCCTGGCGGCTGGCCAGCCGAGCTCGGGACGCGATCATGCTCGTACGGGATAAAGCCGACGATCAATTGCCCAAACCGGGGCGGGTGCTCAACGGAGTGGGACGAGTGTTGGGCTACCGGCCGGGCTTCGAGCCGGGCCAGCTCCTGGACGACTACCGCCGAGCAGCCCGCCGGGCCCGGCGGGTGGTCGAGACGGTCTTCTACGACTCGGCGGGCTGAGTCCACAGGGTGGGTGCGCTCGACGCCGTATTGCGCGCTCGGGGCGCCTGGGAGAAAGCGCCGTGGCCGGAAAGCATGAACTGGAATCCGATGCCGACCAAAAAGACCGCCAGTCCACCGAGCGCATCGACCAGATAGTGATTGGCCGTGCCCACGATGACCAGCAGGGTGCACAGCGGATAGGCGAGACCGAGCAGTCGCACCCAGAGTGGACGGGCACACAGGAAGATCGATGCACCGCACCACAGGGCCCAGCCGATGTGCAGGCTCGGCATGGCCGCAAACTGATTGGAGTGTTCAGCGACCTTCGGGTCGGCGAGGGATCCCCAGGTGTGAAAGACCGCCAGCGTGTCGACGTATCCGTAGCTGGCCGGAAGAAGCCGGGGAGGAGCCAACGGATACAGGTAGAAGCCGGCCAGGGCGGTGATTGAAGTGGCGAAGATGACCGTCCGGGCGCCTCGGTAGATCCGCGGATGCCAGCGGTACAGCCACACCAGGACGCCGATGGTGATCACGAAGTGCAAGGTGGCGTAGTAGTAATTCATGATCTGGGCGATGGGTTCATGGTGAGCGACGAAGCCGTTGAGTGAACGCTCGAAGTTCAGATGGAGTTTGTCCTGCAGGCGTTGCACGCCCCGGCCGTGACGCATCGCGATACTGGCCTGATCGGGTACGAGATTGCGGACCTCGGAGTAGATCCAGTAACAGAATCCGATGATCGCAACTTCCTGCCACCAGCGCGGTTCGCGATGTTGAAGCAGCTTGTCGGGAAGTAGGCCGCCGAATCGCCGACGGTTGGGTGCGGGGGCTGGGGCCTCGGTTGCTTGTTCGGGGGCATGCGCGGAGCCGCCGCTGGATTGCACGCTCCGCACCGTAGCTGACACCCTCACATTCTGGCACCCGGGTCTGACGACACCGGTGAGCAACCCATCTACCTCTCAGGTTGAGCCGTCGGATCGCTCGCAGGTTGAGCCGTCGGATCGGTAACCGAGTCCAGTGTGGCGAAGCCAGGCCGCTTCCGTCGAATCAATTCGCTCCGAAGCTCGCTTCTCGGCCTGTCAGGTGATCTCGCTCACAGCGGCAGAGGGACGCTCGGCCCGAAAGTGGATGGCCGGGGAACGGAGGCGGGCACAGCGCGGCAGACCGGCCTCGTCGGTCAGGTGCACGGTGGCAACAACGCGGGCCGCGCCGCACAGTGTCCCAAGATCGTTGAGCATCAGCTTGGCCCTGCGGAACATGGTGAAACTGCCGTCTCGGTACTCGCCCCAGGTGAGATAGACGAACCGGTCTCCACGCTTGCCCTGAACGGCCGGTCCGCGGAAGTCGTCATCGGCCACGCTGATGTCGGTCGTCCACTCCGCGTTCTCGGCGTCGGCGGGTACCAGTTCGGCCGGCTCGGACCTGAGCTGCAGGCCTACGTGGACCTCGCTATAGGAGCCGCAGTGAAGACCCGGAAGATGATGGCCCCGAATGACGAGCTGCATAGTCACCAAGCTTAGGTAAATCGAGCTTAGAATCTAGGCGCCGGAAAGAAGCGGTCACCCACGACGTCACGGTTGCCGACCAATAGGTCGGGTCGTGTGCTGGTGAGTGACCCTTTCTTTCCGGCCCTTTGCTTGCCGTGATCACTAACCGTCGGCCCGGAACTGGTCGAGCGGCTCCACGCGCCAATCAGATCGGCGCGTGAGGCCGCTCGCTCAATCCAAGAACCGAGTGACGCCCTCGCTGGCGAGGTGTCCGTCAGACGTTGTAGTAGAGCTCGAACTCGTACGGGTGCGGACGGAGCCGGACTGGGTCGACCTCGTTGATCCGCTTGTAGGCGATCCACGTCTCGATGAGGTCTTCGGTGAACACGTTGCCCTCCACCAGGTACTCGTGGTCGGCCTCGAGGTTGTTGAGCACCGCGTCCAGGGAACCCGGAACCTGGGGAACGGCCGCGGCCTCGTCCGGTGGCAGCTCGTACAGGTCCTTGTCGATCGGCTCGGGTGGTTCGATCTTGTTCTTGATCCCGTCCAGACCGGCCATCATCATCGCGGCGAACGCGAGGTAAGGGTTGGCCGACGGGTCGGGCACGCGGAACTCGATCCGCTTGGCCTTCGGGCTGGTTCCGGTAATGGGTACCCGGATGCAGGCCGAGCGGTTACCGGCCGAGTACACCAGGTTGACGGGGGCTTCATAGCCCGGAACCAAGCGGTGGTAGGAGTTCACGGTCGGGTTGGTGAAGGCCAGCAGCGACGGCGCGTGGTGCAGCAGGCCACCGATGTAGTAGCGCGCCAGGTCAGACAGGCCGGCGTAGCCGGTTTCGTCATAGAACAGCGGCTCGCCGTCTTTCCACAACGACTGGTGGCAATGCATGCCCGAACCGTTGTCGCCGAAGAGCGGCTTGGGCATGAAGGTGACCGTTTTGCCGTTGCGCCAAGCGACGTTCTTGATGATGTACTTGAACTTCAAGACGTCATCAGCCGCGTGGGCCAGGGTGTTGAACTCGTAGTTGATCTCGGCCTGCCCGCCGGTACCGACTTCGTGATGGGCCCGCTCCAGCTTCAGGCCGGCGTTGATGAGTTCGGTGCTCATCTCATCGCGCAGATCGGCGAAGTGGTCGTAGGGAGCGACCGGGAAGTAGCCGCCCTTGACTCCGGTCTTGTAGCCGAGGTTGCCGCCCTCTTCGATCCGGCCGGTGTTCCAGTGACCTTCTTCGGAATCCACGAAGTAGGACGCGGTGTTCATCTTCGACTCGTACCGAACCTCGTCGAAGATGTAGAACTCGGCTTCGGGGCCGAAGTAAGAGGTGTCGGCGATGCCGGTGCTCTTCAGGTAGTCCTCGGCCTTGGAGGCGACCTGGCGCGGATCGCGACCGTAAGGCTCGCCGGTACGCGGTTCGACGATGGAGTGGTTGATGCTCAGCGTCTTGGCCTTGCGGAACGGGTCGAGGTAGGCCGTGGCCGGATCTGGAATGAGCTTCAGGTCCGACTTGTGGATGGCCGCGAAGCCTCGGATCGATGAGCCGTCGAACATCTGGCCCTCGGTGAACGCACTCTCGCCGAAGTTCGACGCGGGCAAGTTGAAGTGCTGCTGCACGCCAGGGAGGTCGGTGAAACGTACGTCGATGAATTCGACGCCTTCATCCTTGATGTACCGCAGGACCTCGTCGGAGGTGTTGAACATCGGCGATCCTTGTCTACCGCGGCCGGAAGGGTGGGTGGTGATTCATGCACCGCAGTGCCGTCACCGTAAGAAAACCCAGTTGCCGAGCGGTGTCTCTGATGTTTCCAGCAGGTTACGGCCCGAACGGAACCACTTGGCAGGCGTCGCTGACTGCCTATCGGGTCGTTCAGTGAACGATAACGGCAGTGCCGGTGAGCCGATCATGCAGTCCGCGAAAGTCGCGATCTGCCACCAGAGCGGGGATGAGCAGCAGCAGCAACGCGGTGCGCCCGATCGCCCGAACGGGTCCGACGGCAACGGGCGCATCCACGCGGATCACTCGAAGCCCGGTGAGGTACATGCCCAGTGACCGGCCGAGAAGGAGCAGACCGCCGACGTAGTCAACGGCCAAGGCAACCATGCTCCAGGAGCCGGGAAGATGAGCGGCCGCGCCGCTGAGATCGGAGCGTCGGACAAATAATCCGGCGACCAGGGCCGAGGCGATGACGTCTATCAGGAACGCGAGTACCCGCCGGCCCGTAGGAGCCAGGGAACCGGCCCCGGAGGCAGGCAATCCAAGTATTTCGCCTCGGCGAGTTTGAGCAGTGACCATAACGTCGTACCGCTAGCCGCGGCGGCGGACCGCGCGTTGTATGTTGCGCATCTTGGCTCCGGTCGGCAACGGGCCCTGGGGGATCGGCGTCCGCTGTACGTTGAGCGCCGATAGGCGCCGGTCCAGCGCGACGACCTGTTCCTTGGACAGGTTGCGCGGCAGCTTCATGATGCTCACGTTGAGCTTGCCCAGCGGGACCTCGTCCTCGCCCCGTCCGACCACGAAGTCATAGATCGGAGCGTCCCCGGCCAATCGGGCCACCCGCTTCTTCTCTTGGGCGAGTAACGGCTTGACCCGGTGCGGCGCGCCTTCCCCAATCAGCACTACGCCCGGCCGTCCGAGCAGACGATGCACGGCATCGAGCTGTGTCGTGCCGGCGACGGCGTCGGTCTTGCGCCAGTCCCCTCGAAGCTGACCCAGTACGTAGGCCGCCGCCCCGGGCTGACCCTCAGCTTGGGTGTAGGCGGAAGCCTGCGCACGTCGTGAGAACACGAACATCGCCACGATCAGCCCGAGCAACACGCCCGGGATGATGCCGATCCAATAATTTCCGGTAACCAGCAGGACTAGGGCATACAGGACAGCAGCTGGGAAAACGAAGGAAATGACCAGATAAGGGATTAAACGTGAGTCAGTTTTTCGGGTCAAGGAGAATGCTTGTCCCATTTGTCGGAATGTGTCGCGGCGTTGCTGCCTCTTGGCCGTCTTCGCGACCTTTTTTTCTGCCTTGGTGATCTTGGGTTTGCCGCTCTGCGCAGCCCGGGGAAAAAGCGCCATGGACACAGAATAGGCTCGCCCGGAAAGATGTTTCACCTCTGTCAAAAGGAGCGCGATACAGTTAGTCTGGTGTTAGTTGTTGGAACGGGTTGGGAGCCGAGTTCACCATGGCCTTGCGTCGCCTAGAACGCGCTGCAGCAGCGTTGTTGCTGACTGCTTTGTGCGCGTCCTTCGCGCTGCTGTTACATCCCATTGGCCCGGCGTCAGCCGCGGACTCCAACGGCATCGATCTGGCCAGCGTCGTGAAGGTGACCTACGGATGCACAGATCGTTCCGACACCGATGGCGGCCCCTGGGTTCAGGTTGCCCTGGACCTTACCGCTGAGCCCGACGCCTCTGATGAGCTGCGGACCTTTCAGATCGGTTACACCTTTCCCGCCGCGGACCCGGTCAATGGTCCTTACACCCAGGGCGGCCCGACCCAGGTCGTGGCGAGCTCCAACAGCGTGACGCCGGTTCGGTTGGCCGGAGTGGTCGACGATGCCACCGGGGTGTTCGTTCGTCGGGTCGCCAGCAACGAGGTCGCGACCTTCCCGCTCAACAGCTGTGACCCGAAGAAGACAACCCCGGTCAATTTTCAGCTCGACGACCCGCAGCTGACCGTGAGCAACCCAAGTTGTGGCACCGACTCACGCGTCCACTTTCAGGCTCAGGTTCACAACCCGAACGATCTCAACCAAGACCAGACACACCTCGGACTGAACGAGATCGATTACACCGTTCTGGTCGTACGGACCTCGGACAGCCAGATCATGTCCAACGACGCTTCACCGGCCGGTGAACTGGTGCGCTTCTGGGCGCCGGGTCACGACACCGTCCCCTTGGCGGCGCCGGCTGCAACGACTACCAATTACGAGCTTCGCGTGGTCGGCGTAGATGGTTCGTCGGTCAGCTCTCGCGGCATGGCGGTCAACTGCGGTCGCGTGAGCAGCGCTCCGCCGACGACCACGCCGTCACCTACTCCGACCGCTACCAAACCGTCACCGTCCACCAAGCCGTCCACCACCCCCCGGCCGAGCGCTTCCGCGACCCCTCCGGGGACGGGTGCCGGCGGTACCAACGGTGGCCAGACGGACGGTAACGGTGGTCAGGCAATCGGCGGCGGCAACGATGGACCGTCAGCCGGAACGTCCGCACCAAGTTCGAGCCGCAGCGTTGAGCAGGTCGGAAATTCCCGGCCGCCGACATCGCCCACGGCCACATCGACGCCGTCACAATCGCAGTCGGCCCGCCGTCTGATCGCCTCGAACCCAACGTCGCCGCAACGCATCTTCATCTGGCAGCGTGATGCCGCGCTGGTCGTTCTCGTCGACATCGTCGCCATCTCCGGCCTGGTCGGGGCAACCGTATGGAGTGCCAAGCGGCGCTAGCGGCAGCCGTCACCCGTTTGAAACACTGCGAGCTGCTCTTTGGGCGCCGTGAAGTGGGTGATCAGTGATCAGCCATTAGTGAACGACGATGTCGTCTTTCCGCGCGTCCATCGCTTGCCGATACAACCGGCCCGCCCGGTAGGACGAACGCACAAGCGGTCCGCTCATCACGCCGGCAAAGCCGATCTCGGTCGCTTCGGTCTGAAGCTCCGCGAACTCCTCTGGCTTGACCCAACGCTCCACCGGGTGATGGCGCTTGGACGGCCGCAGGTATTGAGTGATCGTGAGGAGCTCGCAGCCGGCCTCGTACAGATCCAGCAAAGCCTGACTGATCTCCGAACGATCTTCGCCCATACCGAGAATCAGGTTGGACTTGGTCACCAATCCAGCGCCCCGGGCGGCCGAGATCACGGCCAGTGAGCGCTCGTAGGTGAAGGCGGGCCGAATTCGCTTGAAGACTCGGGGCACCGTTTCTACGTTGTGGGCCAGCACCTCCGGGCGGCTGGAGAAAACCTCGGCCAGCTGCTCGGGTATCGCGTTGAAGTCGGGAATCAGCAGCTCAACGCCCGTCCCTGGATTGAGTTCGTGGATCTGGCGGACAGTTTCGGCGTAGAGCCACGCGCCGCCATCAGCGAGGTCATCTCGAGCCACGCCGGTTACCGTCGCGTAGCGCAGCTGCATGGTCTGCACACTGGCGGCTACGCGTCGCGGCTCGTCCGTGTCCAACGGAGCCGGCTTGCCGGTGTCGATCTGGCAGAAATCGCAGCGCCGCGTGCACTGGTCGCCCCCGATGAGGAAGGTCGCCTCGCGATCCTCCCAGCATTCGTAGATGTTGGGGCAGCCAGCTTCCTGGCAGACCGTGTGCAGCCCTTCACGCTTGACCAGATTGGTGAGTTCGGTGAACTGCGGTCCCATGACCGCGCGTGTCTTGATCCAGGCCGGCTTGCGCTCGATCGGGGTCTGGGCGTTGCGAGCTTCGATCCGCAGCAGTTTGCGGTCGCTGCCGTCCGCGCTCATGCGGACCTCGCGATGAACTTGGCGCCGAAGCTCACCAGCGACGGAAGCTGAGATTCGACGATCGGCAGTACCTCGGACACCGTCACCTCGCGCCCTAGCTCGGCCGACAGTGAGGTCACTCCGGCATCTTCGATGCCGCACGGGACGATGTTTGCAAAAGCAGTCAGATCCGGATTGCAGTTCAGCGCGAACCCATGCAGGGTCACACGCCGCGCCACCCGGACGCCGATGGCGGCGATCTTGCGTTCGGCCCGCGAGCCGTCGGCCGGCATCCAGACCCCGGTGCGAGATGGAACCCGGATCGTTGTCAGCCCGAATTCGGCACACACCGACATCAGGACGTCTTCCATACGGCGGACATAGGCCATGACGTCAATCGGATCGGCCAGTTCGACGATCGGGTAGCCCACCAGCTGTCCGGGACCGTGCCAGGTAATCTTGCCGCCCCGATCCACGTCTATCACCGGGGTTCCGTCGAAGGGTCGCTCCCAAGCTTGGGTGCGCTTTCCGGCCGTGTACACCGGCGGGTGCTCGAGCAGGAGGACGGTGTCGGCGATCTCGCCAGAAAGTCGTTGGGTGTGCAGCTGCCGTTGCCATGCCCAGGCTTCGGCATAGTCCATCAGTCCGACGCGGACGGTCTTCAGCTCAGCCACTCATACACGATAGCCGTCACACTGATCGGCGGTTCAGGCTCGCCCGCGGATTCGGTCACACGCCGGCAATCGGGCCCGTCATGCGTAGCGACGCGGCACGCTGCCTGTGGATAACTGCAGACACCCGAACCGGAGATTCACCTACTCTCGCGCAATGACTTTCACCGTTGCAGGCTATGAGATCCAACAGCTGATCGGCTCCGGTAGTAACGGTGAGGTGTGGCGGGCTCGCCGGATTCGCTCCGGCGAGGTGGTTGCTCTCAAGCGCATTCCGGTCGGCGATTATGGGGCCGCTCAGGCCGCGCGGGCTGAGGCGGCGCTTCTCGGGGTGTTCGACCACCCGCATCTGATCAAGTTTGTCGAGTTCTTACCCGGGACGGATGTAGTGGTTCTAGCCCTCGAACTGGCCGAGGGAGGCTCACTGTGCGAGCTGCTGCGCAAGCGCGGCACGATTACGCCCGCCGAGGTCGCGGCCACCCTGAGCCCGGTGGCCGCCGCCTTGGCCTACCTCCACGAGGAGGGCGTACGCCACGGCGATGTCAGCGCCGCCAACATCCTGTTCACTGCCTCCGGTCATCCGAAGCTGGCCGATCTCGGGCTCGCACGGTTGCTCGGTAGCGCATCGGAGGCAATCGGCACGCCGGCTTACGTTGATCCGGCGGTTGCCGCGGGCGGGGCGCCCGGACCGTCGAGTGACCTTTTCAGCTTGGCTGCTGTCGGCCTGCAGGCGCTGACCGGGCATGGACCGTGGGTCGGACCGAGCACGAGCGCGACCGCCTCCGAACCGGCCGATCCTGTCGAGGCAGTGCTGGCCCGGGCCGCCGGGGGAGTAATTCACGATCTCGACCGGCGCCTGGGTGATTGCCCACCGGACTTCGCGGCGGTGCTCATTCGGGCCCTGGATCCCCAACCGCATCGTCGAGGATCCGCAGTCGAGTTTGCGCTTGATCTTCGGGCGGCCACGCACAGCGCTCCGGTCGTGTTGCGGGCCGGGCGCACCGCAGCCCGCTCGGTGGAGCCGGCCGGGCGATCGGTCGGCCGCCACGCGGTGGATCGAGACCGTGGTGGTCCCCGGATTCCAACGGATCTCACGCACATTGCGCGACGGCCCGCGGTTGTGGTTTCGGCGTCTGCACCCTCTCGAGGCGGACGCGACGGACTGGGTGCCACCGGCATTGCGCGGTGGGCTCGGTCATGCTCGACCAGCACGCGATCCCGCTTTGGCTTACGGGTCCTAGGCCTTGGCGTGCTTGTCCTGGGCGTGGGTTTCGGCCTCGTCGAGACCGTGGGCGGATTCGGGTCCGGTCCGCCTTCAGCCGCCGCGGCCCCCGCTGCTTCATCGGCGGCACCAACAGCGGCTTCAGCCACAACTCCGGCTTCAGCCACAACACCGACCCAGCCCGCCGCTCCAGCTCTCGCGGCCCGAGGTGCCGCGGCCGTGGCTGGCCAGGCGCTGGCGATCATCGACGCCGACCGGGCCCGGGCTTACGCCGAGCGCGAGCCCCGACTGCTTGAACGCGTCTACACCTCAGCCTCGTTACGAGAACAGGACGCTCATCAGTTGGCCACGCGGGTCGGGCCGGGATGTTCGTTACGGGGCCTGCGAACCGAGTACCGAGATCTAGCAGTGCTCAGCCAGGGCCAGGATCGCATCGAGACCTTGGCTACCCTCGCCACGAGCGCGACCTACACCGAGTGCCATGGCGTTGTACAGGATCGAAGCCCGGCCAGCACTGCGCGCCGATGGCGGATTGCGCTGACGACTAGGTCGCCGGGGGTCTTCGGAATTGCCTCGATATCACCGGCCTAGTGCTCGACCGCCCACTGCAATGCCGACCGGATGTCTTTGTGGGCGAAGGTGAAACCATCTTCGAGTAGGACGTTCGGCAATACCCGCTGGCTGGCCAGCGCGCCCTCGTTGGCGAACTCGCCGAGCACGATTCGAACGCCGAAGGCGGGGGCGGGAAACAGCGAGGGCCGATGCAGGACCTGGCCGAGTTGCCGACTGAACTCGCTGTTGCGTACCGGATCCGGGCCGGTCAGATTCACCGGCCCGCTGATCGCGTCCGAATGCAGTATGTGTCGGATGGCCGACAACTCATCAGTCAGTGAGATCCAGGATTGGTACTGGCGTCCGCTGGCGAGCTTGCCCCCGATTCCCGCCTTGTAGAACGGTATGAGGCGCTTGAGAAGGCCGCCACTGGCGGCGAGGACCAATCCTGTGCGGAGCACGGCAACCCGAACTCCGGCCGCGGCGGCGGGCCTGGTCGCCGCTTCCCAGTCCGCGACCAGATCGCTGAGGAATCCGTCGCCGGGCCCGTCACGTTCGTCGAGCACATCATCGCCTCGGTCGCCGTAGAAGCCGATCGCTGAGGCATTGAGCAGCACCGACGGGTGTGCTCCACCGCTCGGATCGGCCGCGGCCATTCCGGCCAGGGTATGAGCGATTGTGCTCGTCGTATCGATGCGGCTCCGTCGCAACTCGCGCTTGTAGCCCGCTGTCCAGCGCTGGGACTCGATGCCCGCTCCGGACAGGCAGATCACGGCGTCGGTGTCGGCAATCAGGCTGGGGTCCAGTTCGTGGCTGACCGGGTTCCAGGCAATTTCGGTCCTCGAACGCGGCTCGTGGCGTACCAGCACCCGGACGTCATCACCGGCGGCAACCAGCGCCCGCCGCAGAGCGGTGCCGAGAAATCCGGAGGCACCGGCGATGACGACCTTCATGACCGACAGATCATGCGAGTCCGAGTGAACGTTCGAAGTTGCCGGTCTCGAGGCGTTGCTTGATCGTCGTCAGGAACCGCGCAGCGTCAGCACCGTCGACAATGCGGTGGTCGTAGGACAGCGCCAGGTAGATCATCGACCGGATCGCGATCGTCTCACCGAAGTTGTCATCACTGACCACGACCGGACGCTTCACCACTGAACCGGTGCCCAGAATCGCGACCTGGGGCTGGTTGATGATCGGAGTATCGAACAGGGCACCGCGGCTGCCGGTGTTGGTCAACGTGAACGTTCCGCCACCCAGCTCGTCCGGGCTGACCTTGTTCGTACGGGTCCGCTCCGCCAAGTCGGAGATCTTGCGCGCGATTCCGGCCAGGTTGAGATCACCCGCGTTGTGAATGACCGGCACCAACAGTCCCCGCTCGGTGTCCACGGCGATGCCCAGGTGTTCTGCCTCGTGGTACGTCACCGTGTTGGCTTCGGTATCGACGGAGGAGTTCACGTTCGGATGGGCTTTGAGCGCCTCGACGGCGGCGACGGCGAAGAACGGCAGGAACGAGAGCTTGACGCCTTCACGCCGCTCGAATTCCGCCTTGGCCTGCTCACGCAGGCGCGCGATCTTGGTGATGTCGACCTCGACCACCGTGGTCAGTTGAGCCGAGACCTGCAGTGATTCCACCATTCGGGCCGCGATCACCTGGCGAAGGCGAGACAGCTTTTCGGTCCGGCCGCGTAAAGCTGACGGTGCGGGCGCAGTGGTCGCGGGCGCCGCCGTGGGAGCGCTGGTTGCCGGCGTCGCAGGCGGCTCGGCATCGCGTTCGGCTTGTGCCTGCTGTGCGGCCGTTGCCGCGGCCAGCACGTCCGACTTGCGGATCCGACCGCCGACCCCGGTGCCGGTCAGCGCGGCCAGGTCGACGCCGTGTTCGCTGGCGAGTTTGCGAACCAGTGGAGTGACGTAGGTGCCGGCTGCTTCGTCGTCATCGATCGAGCTGTCATCGGAGTAGGCCGTCGGCGCGGCGGCTGGTGCGGCCGCCACTGGGGGAGCCGCGGGTGGAGGGGCTGGTGGAGCTGCGGGCGCCGGAGCAGGGGCGGCCGGTGGCGGCGCGGCAGGGGCCGGAGCCGACGGTGCGGCTGGCACGACCGGAGCGGGCGGGGCCGGGGTAGCAACGGCTGGCTCGGCCGCCGCGACCGGCTCGGGAGCGGGTTGCTCTTCCGAGGCGACCGGCGCGTCAGACGCAGACGGCTCAGCCGGTGCCGCCTGCGCGGGGGCTGGAGCTTGACCAGCCGGTGCGGCCGAATCACCTTGCTCGCTGATCACGGCGAGTTCAACGCCGATCTCGACCGTTTCGTCCTCGGCCACCTTGATCGATGTCAGCACGCCCGACGCGGGCGAAGGCACCTCGGTGTCCACCTTGTCGGTCGATACCTCCAATAGGGGCTCGTCGGCCGCGACGGTGTCACCTTCCTGCTTGAGCCATCGGGTAACGGTGCCTTCGGTCACGCTTTCGCCGAGGCGCGGCATGGTCACTGAGACCGGCATCTTGTCGGACCCTCTCGTTCGTTCCAGCTGACTACACCGGCGCAGCAACGCCGGCGAATGGGGTAGTTCGACTACTCGTGAACGTGCAACGGCTTGCCGGCAAGAAGCAGGTGCGCCTCGCCGATGGCTTCGGACTGCGTCGGATGCGGATGGATGAGTTGAGCAACCTCGCCCGGAAGAGCCTCCCAGTTGTAAATAAGCTGTGCCTCAGCGATCAGCTCGCCGACTCGATCACCGACGATGTGGATGCCTAGGACCGGCCCGTCCTTCTGGGCGATCAGCTTCACCGCGCCCTTGGTGTTCAGGATGGCGCTGCGACCATTTCCGGAAAGGTCATACGTCACGGTGCTGATTCCATCGGCGCCGTAGCGCTCCGCCGCCTGGGCCGAGGTCAGGCCGACTGAGGCCACCTCCGGTTGGGAGTAGGTAATCCGAGGTACTCCGGCATAGTCGATCGGCACAACCGGTAGCCCGGCGGTGTGCTCGGCCACCAGGATGCCTTCGGCGAAGCCGACGTGGGCCAACTGCAGAGTGGGGATGAGGTCTCCCACCGCGTACACGCCCTCCACGCTGGTGCGGCAGTACTCGTCCACCGTGACGAAGCCACGGTCCATCGCAACCCCAGCTTCTTCGTAGCCCAGGTTGGCCGAGGTCGGTCCGCGGCCGACGGCCACGAGCAGCAGCTCGGCGTCCAGCGTCTCGCCCGACTCTAGGCTGACTCGCACTCCGGAGTCGGTGTATTCAACGCCGGCGAAGCGGGCCCCGAGCTTGAAACCGATGCCGCGGCGACGGAACTGGCGCTCGAGTTGCTTGGAATTGTCTTCGTCCTCGAGCGGAAGTAGATGTGGCAGCGCTTCCACGATGGTGACCTCGGTGCCGAAGGACTTCCAGGCACTGGCGAACTCCACGCCGATGACCCCGCCGCCGAGCACGATGGCGCTGGCCGGTACATGGTCCAGGACCAAGGCGTGCTCGCTCGCGATAACGCGTTGGCCGTCGATGTTCAAACCGGGCAGGCTGCGTGAATAGGAACCAGTCGCCAGGATCACGGTCGAGCCGGTGTATTCCGTGCCGTTGACGGTGACGGTCTTGGGCCCGGTCAGGCGTCCTTCGCCTTCGACGATTTCGATGCCCCGCGATTTGATGAGCCCCTGCAGGCCCTTCCAGTTCTTGGAGATCACGCCGTCCTTGTACTTGTGGACGCCGGCCATATCGATGCCTTCGAAGGTGGCGTTCACGCCGAATTGAGCGCTTTCGCGGGCGGAATCGGCAACTTCGCCGGCGTGTAGCAGGGCCTTGGTTGGTATACAACCGCGATGCAAACAGGTTCCGCCGACTTTGTCCTTCTCTATCAGTACGACGGATTTGCCCAGCTCCGCCGAACGCAAGGCCGCGGCGTAGCCACCACTACCACCGCCGAGAATGACGACATCGAACGCATTTCCGCTCACACACAACTCCCTGATCTGGCCCGCTGGGCGGGCTCTGGTGACGCTGCCTCCATCTTTCCACCTCCGTAGCATGACCGTCTCCCTGCGGTCACCCCGGACCGATCGGACCCGTTACGTCCGTGCGCTTAGATTTCAATGCGATCATGGCGCACAAACAGACCAGCCGATGCTGAAAGATCTGATGCAGAAGGATCATCAGCCTATCGACATCGATCGGGGCCAGGCGCGACTGCCCCGAGCGCGTCGAGGCACCGCGACCTGAAGGGCGACAACGATGGGGATGCTGAACCGTCTCAAACGACGGGGCTCGTCGGGCACCCTGCGCACCGGTACCTCGGCTGACACCAAGCACTTGCAGGAGTTCATCCGTACTCGCCAAGGAGTCGAGGCATTCGTCGAGCCTCGAACCACGGTTACCGACACGACGATTCTGCTGGTGGCGCACGATGGCGAGTGGACTCGGCGTCGCGTCGACGGCCCCAGCGGGGCAGCAGATTTCGCCCGTCGAGCGGCCATACCGTTGTACGACGCCGGCGTAGTCGGCTACCCCCAACGGATGCGGGACTTCAACGAGCGCCAGAAGCGCCAGCGTTAGGCCGGGCACCGTCCGACCCGACTCACGCCCGGACGGGCGAAGCAACGCCGTCGGACGGGCGAAGCAACGCCGTCGGACGGGCGAAGCAACGCCGTCGGACGGGCGAAGCAACGCCGTCGGAGCCTCGCTTAAGCGCCTAGTTCAGCCAATGTGGCCAAAATCGTGCGCACGATGACGCCGGTTCCGCCCTTGGGGGTGTACCCGCTCGCCGCCGAGGCAAACGAGGGCCCGGCGATGTCCAAGTGCACCCACTGCACGCCGTCGCCGACGAATTGCGACAAGAACATTCCCCCGATGAGCATCGAGGCCCAGCGCTCTTTAGGCAGATTGGTCAGGTCGGCGACCGGCGAATCCAACCAGGATCGCAGGTGATCGGGCAGCGGCATCGCCCACAGCTGCTCGCCGGCTGCATTCCCCGTCGCGACCACCCGATCACGAAATTCCTCACTGCCCATCGCCGCCGACACCTGCGTGCCGAGGGCAACCAGCTGCCCGCCGGTGAGCGTTGAGGTCTCGATCAGATACGCCGGATCATCCTCACACGCGCGCAGGATCGCATCAGCCAGAACTAGGCGCCCCTCGGCATCGGTGTCATCTACTTCGACGGTGCGGCCGTCGTGCATGGTGAGCACGTCGGAGGGGCGATACGACGTGCCAGACACCGCGTTCTCAGCCATGGGCACGGTCGCGATGACCTCGACCGGAAGCCGCAACCGGGCGGCGGCGACTACTGATTCGATCACCGCCGCGGCCCCGCTCATATCAGACTTCATCTGCGCCATCATCGCGGTCTTCAGGTTCAGGCCGCCGGTGTCGAACGTGATTCCCTTACCCACCAAGGCGATTCTGGCTTTCGGGCGAGCGGGCCGGTAGGTCAGCCGAACCAGCCGAGGGGGCGTAGCCGAGCCAGCTCCGACCGCCACGATCCCGCCGTAGCTCCCTCGTTTCAAGGCGCGTTCATCGAGTACTTCGACGCTCAGGCCCGCGGCTTCGCCGACCTTCTTGGCGTAGTCGGCGAACAACGGGGGATTGAGATGATTCGGCGGGGTGTTGATCAAGTCGCGGGTGTTGTTCACCGCCTCGCTGACGATCCGGGACCGACGCAACGCGGCCTTGGCCGGAGCGGAAGCGGCGTCGCGCACGACCACCTCGACGCGGCGCAGAGCGATCGGCTTGGCCTTCGATTTGAACTGGGTGAAGCGGTAGCCGCCGAGCAAGGCGCCGTCCGAGATCGCCTCGACCAGACTGGAATCGGTGCCGTTGCCAATCGCGACCGCGACGCGCCGGGCGGTGTTCAAGGCCCGGAAGGCTGCTCCTACCGCCCGTCGAACCGATTCGGCGTCGAGTCGGTTCGGGTCGCGTTGGCCGAGTCCGGTCGCAACCACCAGTGCGGTGCTGCCCTGGCCCAGGGTTGGAATCTTGATGACCTCGTCGGCTCGGCCCGACGCTTCGACTGCTTTCAGGGCCGGCAGCAGCTGCTTGGCCAATGCCTTGTCGATCAGTGGGGCGCCGGAGGCCAGCGCGATGCCGGAGTCGGTGGCGACCGTGCCAACAATGACAACGTCGGCGGAAAGGGACGCATCTGCAGAAATCAGGGACACCGTCGGCATGGGCGCCACTATATGTGAGCAGGGCGCCTTGATCGCGGGCGCGATCAGTGACGGGACGGGCGGACCGGCCGGTACGGTTGCCGCCATGAACGAACTGAAGCATTCCCCCTTGCACGATCGTCACGTCCAGCTGGGCGCCAAGCTGGCGGACTTCGGCGGCTGGGAAATGCCGATCGAGTACGCCGCATCCGGCGGCGGGGTGATTGCCGAACACACCGCGGTTCGCACAGCCCTCGGCGTCTTTGACGTGTCTCACCTGGGTAAGGCAACCGTGGCCGGACCCGGCGCTCGCGACTTCGTCAATCGGTGCTTGACCGCCGATCTGAACCGCATCACTGCCGGGCAGGCGCAGTACACGCTGTGCTGTGCTGACAACGGCGGCGTCATCGATGACGTGTTCAGCTACCTGGTCTCCGACGACGAGGTCTTCTTGATGCCTAACGCCGCCAACGCCACCGAAGTTGTTGGCCTGATCGCCAAGGCCGCGCCAGAGACGATCACCGTCACCAATCAGCACGAGGATTTCGCGGTCCTGGCCGTACAGGGCCCGCGAGCCGCTGAGGTCCTACGTGAGCTCGGATTGCCCACCGAACTCGACTATGTCTGCTTCGTCGACGCCGAGTTCGGAGGCCGGCCGGTTCGGGTTTGCCGCACCGGCTACACCGGCGAGCACGGGTATGAATTGATCCCAGCCTGGACGGACGCGGTACCGCTCTGGGACGCCCTCGTCGCCGCGGCTGCACCTCTCGGCGGAATGCCCGCCGGTCTTGGTGCTCGTGACACGCTGCGGACCGAGATGGGTTATCCCTTACACGGGCAGGACCTCAGCCGCGATATCACTCCGGTGCAGGCTGGTTCGTCCTGGGCGGTGGGGTGGAAGAAGGAGGCCTTCTGGGGCCGGGAGGCGCTACTGGCCGAAAGGACCGCCGGTCCGCTGCGTACCTTGCGTGGCCTGTTGCTGACCGACCGCGGCGTACCGCGCGGTCATATGGACGTCCTGGCGGTTGACGGCGCGGTCATCGGACAGACCACTTCAGGGACCTTTTCGCCCACGCTCAAGCAGGGAATCGCGTTAGCGCTCGTCGCGACATCAGCGGGGGTTGGCCCGGGCGACCCGGTGCTGATCGATGTACGGGGGCGCAAGCTGGCGGCGAAGATCGTCGGTCTTCCATTCGTTGAATCCCACGTTCGCTGAGGCGTCAGCGGGCGCTCAGGGAAAGCAGCGCGACGGCCGTCCCGATCTCGCAGGTCGCCCCGAGAACATCGCCGGTGATTCCTCCGAAGCGCCGCAGCGCTTGGAAGACCAAGATGCCCGTGACCGCCAGGATGGCTGGGACGTCGATGGGAATACCCCGCCGTGCCCACCCATCGAGGCCGATGAATATCGCCAGCCAGCCGCTACCGACCCAGCGCGGCACGGTGCCGGCGACCGTCGCGCCGAGGCCGTTCGGACGTGCTGATGCAATTCCTCGGACGCAGCAGCCTGCGATTCCCAGCCGTCCGAACCCGACTCCGATTGCGATCGCCGCCCAGGCATGCTGAGCTGCCAACGACGACAGGGCGACCGCGTCCAACAGCATGACGGCGACGATCGCCGCCACACCGAATGGTCCGACTTCGGGGGACTTCATGATCGTCAGCGCTCGCTCGCGGCCGCCGTAGGAGCCCAACGCATCCATCGTGTCGGCCAACCCATCCAAGTGCAGCCCACGGGTAAGCAGGGCCAGGACGACCGCCAATGACGCCCCGATCGCAATCGGCTGGAGTCCGCCGTGGGTGAACCCGCCGGCGATCGCCGCCATCAGGGCGCCGAGCCCCATCCCCACCAACGGCGTCAGGCTCATCGCCACGCCGGCCGTCTGAGGATCGATGACGTCCGGGCGGCGTCCGGGCATCGGTAGGACGGTCAGTGTCGTGACCGCCAGACACAGCCCGTCCCAGCCGGTCCGCACCGGGTGGGTCACTCCGGATCGGAACTCTCGGCCTTATCGGCCACCCCGGCCTCACTGAAGGTGGCCATCTCGGCCAGTGTTCGCACCGCGCCGCGCAGGATCGGCAATGCGACCAGTGCCCCGGATCCTTCGCCCAAGCGCATCTGCAGATCCACGATCGGTGTCAGATTCAGGCGATTGAGGGCCAATACGTGCGCCGGTTCGACCGACTGATGGCCGGCCTGGAACCACTGCGTGATCCGCGGATTGGCTCGGTGCGCGACCAATGCGGCCGCGGTCACGACCACACCGTCGAGCAGGATCGGAGTCCGGCGGCTGGCGGCCTGCATCATGAACCCCACCATGGCTGCGAGGTCCGCTCCGCCGGCCGTCTGCAGCAACGCCACCGGATCATCGCGGTAGGGAATCGCGCGGCGCCGGGCGTCGCGAATGGCCGCGCACTTGCGCATCCAGGCCGCGTCGTCGATCCCGGTCCCGCGTCCGACCACTGAGATCGGCTCGCTGTCGGTCAGCACCGCGATGAGGGTAGCGGCCGGGGTGGTGTTGCCGATCCCCATGTCGCCGACGATCACCAAGTCCGCGCCTTCGTCGATCTCCTCATCGGCCAGCGCCCGACCGGCTTGGATCGCGGCCCGCACTTGTTCCGGGGTGAGCGCGTCCTCTCGATCGATTCGTCCGCTGGACTGGCGGATCTTGAACGTGGAAACCTCGGGACTGGTGTCGACCGCTACCGCCATATCGACCACCCGCACGCTGGCTCCGGCGACGTCGGCCAGTACGTTGGCCGCCGCGCCACCGCCGACGAAGTTGGCCACCATCTGAGCGGTTACCTCGGCCGGATAGGCCGAAACTCCGGATGCCGTAACACCGTGATCGCCGGCGAAGATGACCAGCCGAGCGCGTTGAAAGTCGTGGGGCGGGCATTGGCCCTGCGCCCCGGCAACCCAGACCGACAGCTCCTCCAGACGCCCGAGCGAACCGGCGGGCTTGGTGAGGACCGACTGGCGTTGCTGTGCAGCCGCGGTCGCCTCGAAGTCCGGGTACTCGATCTCGGCCCACTCGACGTCGACCAAGGCTACTTCGCTCGATTCCTCGCTCACACAAGCTCCATCATCTGGTTGCCGCTGGACGTTTCAACCACAGCGGGATTCCGGCCACGACGAGTACGACCTCATCCGCTGCCGCTGCCAATTCGGTATTCATACGTCCGAGCGCGTCTTGAAACAGCCGGCCCGCCCGTGTGGGTGGGTGCACCCCATATCCAACCTCATTGCTCACGAGCACGATTCGCCCGGTGTAGTTCGACCACGCCTGGACCAGCTCGTCCGCGGCGGCCTGAAATCCGGAGAGGTCGCCGTCCCATCCGAGGGTTATGTCGATGGTGCGCGCCACCCAGTTGCCCAGATCGTCAACGAGCCGGGGATTGTGGGCATCGGCTCGCAGAACGGCACTCAGATCCAGCGTTTCGCGGGTAAGCCAGGAATGCGGACGCCGATCGCGGTGAGCGCTGACCCTCAGCGCCCAGTCCTGATCATCCGTCCCGGCGGCCGTAGCGATGTATTCCACAACCTCCTCGGCTCGAAACTGCTCTTCGGCCCAGCGGGACTTTCCTGACCTCACGCCACCGAGAACGAGGGTGCGATATGCGGTGGCGGAGTTCACGGCGTCACTCTGTCATGTCGCCGCGGGCCCCTCGTCGTGGCGGGTATGGTGCGTCGGGGAGGCCGATTCAATGACATGGACGTGGCGTTACACGCCAGATGACCTGAAGGATGCACCACCGGCTGAGGCGTACCCCAGCCGCTCCGAAGCCGAAAGCTGGCTCGGGGAAGCGTGGCACCGATTGGCCGAGCACGGCGTCCTGGCCGTCACCCTCGTCCACGACGGCAAGCCCGTCGAACCGCCGATGTCGCTGGCCGAGTAGCGGCCCTGCCGGCCCTTGATCCGGCTGCTGCGTTCAGACCGACGCTTGGGCGTTGGCTCGAGGTTGCTCATCGGCCGCGAACAGGTGGGCTGATCGGTTCGGCCGACTGCGAGCCCACGGACTGCTGACGGTGATGCCGACGACGAAGAACGCGGCATAAATCCCGGCAACCGTCCACCAGGCCACGTGGCTGGCCGCCGTGAAGTCGCCTGGATGCACCGCGACCAGTGACGTGCTCACCATGGATCCGAGCACCGCGACTCCCAGAGCCGAGCCGGTCTGGCGACTGGTCGAGGCGATTGCCGCCGCGACCCCGGCTTGGGCGCGGGGCATTCCCGAAACGGCGGCGTACGTGATCGGAGCGTTCATCAGACCGAAGCCGGTTCCGAACAGGATGTAGCAGATCATCAACCACCAGAACGAGGTGTGAGGAGTCAGCCGGGTGAGACCGACGCCAGCCGCCGACATGGTGATTCCTGCTATGGCAAAGGAGATTCTCGGGCCGCGCGTTCCAACCAGCCGTCCCGACACCGGCGCGAGGATCAGGGTCAGGACGGCGATCGGCAGGGTCGACAAGCCCGCGGAAACGGGGCTGAAGCCGCGAACCTCTTGCAGATAAAGGGAGTTGATGAGCATGAAGCCACCGAAGCCACCGAAGGCGAGCACGGCCATAAGCGTGGCTCCGGCAAAGGGCAGGTTGCGGAAGAATCTGAGCTGGATGAGCGGATCTCGGCGCCTCAGCTCGTGTGGAATGAAAGCGGCCAGCGCGGCGGCGGCCACGATCATCAACCCCCAGATGGACACCGAGCTCCACCCTCGACGCGGAGCCTCGATGGTGGCATAGGTAACGCCGATCAGGACGACGATCACCAGGACCTGCCCGAGTGGATCGAAGCGGCGAGCTCCGTCGCCTCTGGATTCTGGGACGAATAGCGCGGCCAGTATGAAGGCGGCGATCCCGATCGGAACGTTGATCCAAAAGGTTGCCCGCCAGCTGACGTGTTCGGTCAGCAGGCCTCCGACGACCGGTCCGAGTCCGAAGCTGACCCCGATGACCGCCCCCCAGGTCCCGATCGCGCGGCCGCGTTCGCGGGGGTCGGTGAACACGTTGGTGATGATCGACATTGCCACGGGGTTCAGCATGGATCCGCCGACCGCTTGCATGATTCGGAATCCGACCAGCGCCTGCAGGTTCGGTGACAAGCTGCAGAGCAGCGAACCGAGGGTGAAGATGGCCAGTCCTAGTTGAAATGTGCGCCGCCGGCCGAATCGGTCCGCGGTTGAGCCGGACAGGATGAGCAGCGCGGCCAGGACCAGTGTGTAAGCGTCCATCACCCACTGCAGCCCGGACACCGAGGTGTTCAGGTCACCACGGATGGCCGGCAGAGCGACATTGACGATGGTGACATCCATGCTGACGAGCAAGAGGCTGCAGCAGCAGATGGCGAGAATCAGCAGTCTGCGCCGGGGCGACAGTTCCGTCACGCTGCCCTCCGCCCACCCATGGATGCTTGGACTTTCAATAGTTGCATTAGCTAACTAATGTACTCGTTCCGGAAATATCGCCAGCACCCCTCACGTCGCGATCGCTTGTTGCTGTACCGGCAACGATGTCGCCGGCTGGGCAGCAGACTGAGTGACCATTCCGGCTTGTATTCGAACAGGTGTTCGATTAGACTGGGTGGATGGATTCCACTCCGCCGGCCGGTCGTCTCAGCGTGGATGTGGAGGCGACGGTGGAGGTGGATGAGAACGGCTGGCCTGCTTTGGGTCCGGTGTGGTG
>Ga0268264_10000169_pt1 | contig 144978 bp, 145 predicted proteins | sample KBSSwiS32_FD_190357 | JGI IMG/M metagenome (GOLD analysis project Ga0268264, IMG submission 190357) | Switchgrass rhizosphere microbial communities from Kellogg Biological Station, Michigan, USA - KBS Switchgrass S3-2 (SPAdes) (version 2) | ecosystem: Host-associated > Plants > Roots >... | reverse complement strand
CATGGCCAGGCGGGCGGCCTGGTCGGGGTCCTTGGTCTCGGCGGCGCGGGCGTGCAGGTCGCGGGCCAGGGTCAGGCCGAGCCTGGCCAGCTCATCGAGGATGAGGTCGGATCGCTCGAGGGTCCCGTCGGGGTTCGCCATGAACAAAAAGGGAACACACAAGGCCCCGCTTGTCAAGTTTTTGCAAGCGGGGCGGCCGTAAGGATTTGTCCACGGACCACACGGAGGGGCCGTGGGGGCGGGGCGGCGCGTGGCTAGGCCGGCGGTGCGATCGCAACGGGCTCTGGCTGGACGGGAGAGGGCGAACCGCCGCCGCCGGCCGCCAGCATGTCCATGGTCATCTTCCGGCGGATATCGTCGCGCTTGGCGCGGATCATTCCCGGGATCAGGAACGCGTCAATCAACCACCAGATCGGCGTGACGATGAGGAGGATCCACAAGACGATCATCAGGATCGCGGTGCCCGGTCGGCCAAGATAGAACCGGTGTCCGCCGAGGCCGCCCAAGAAGAACCAAAGCAGATATGCAACGCCCTGCGACGGACCGTCGTTGGTCACCCTCTGCTCGATCAGCGTCAACTGCGCAGTGCTCAGCGCCATCCCGGCCTCCCCCGTTCCCACAGCCCGCCGCACGCTAGGGCCGCCAGGGGAGAGGAGTCCAGTCCGTTCAACCAGAAGGCGCGCCTGCCACGCGGACCGAAGCCGCCCTCGAAAATCGGCGGCTGATCGGGGGTCAACCGGTCAGGGTCAGGTCCCGCTTCCGGCCGGCGCAACCCCCGCGTATAGTCGCGCCAAGCGAGCGGAGACACGTTCGCGGCAGGGAGGACGCCATGGCCGACGGAGCCGTCTCCGACCACGCCAGGACCGAGCCCTTTTTCGGCGAGATCCTGGACGCCGACGGGCACACCTATCTCAGCCCGTCGGTGATCCAGAAGGGCGGCCTGCCCGACAGCTTCATGAACGCGTTCCTGACCCGGTTCACGGCCTCCGACCAGTTCAAGGCGGACCGGGCCCGCAACCGCGAGAACGTCTGGGACGTCAAGGGCATCGGGGCCTTGGGAGCCTACGACGCCGAGGAGCGGGTCGAAGCCTTCAACATGATGGGCGTGAAGGCCCAGTTGCTGTTCCCCGCCGGGACGAACGACGAGTCGATCGCTTTCCAGCGTGCGACGGGCGGGCGGGCCCGCGCCGCCGCGCGCGTCGACATGAAGGACCCGCAAGCGGCCTGCCGGGAACTCGACCGGGTGATCAAGCTTGGGGCTCTGCACCTGAACCTGCCCTGCGCCGAACCGCCCGGCGGCGTGTCGCCGGCGCATGAGATGTGGGACCCGTTCTGGGCCCGCTGCGCGGAGGCGGACCTCGCCGTCACCCTGCACCTGGCCTGCAGCGGCATGCTGTCGGGGACGACGCCGATGCTGCCCGACCGGGCCTGGGGCGATGCGTCCGCCCTTCGCAACAAGCCCGCCGAGCGAGCCGGCGGCGAGGAGGCGATCAGCCCCTGGTTCATGATGATCGCCCACGTGGGCGCGGAGGTCTACCTTCAGGCCATGGTGATGGGGGGCGTGTTCGAGCGCCATCCGCGGCTGCGCTTCGGGATCATCGAGCTGGGCGCCAAGTGGATCGGCCCCTGCGTGGAGCGCATGGACCTGTGGACCGACTTCATGGCCAAGGTCGGCAAGGCCTATCCGATGAAGCCCAGCGAGTATGTGAAACGCAACGTGCGGGTCACGCCCTTCTGGCATGAGAACCTGGCGCTGATGATCCAGCGCTTCGGGCTGGAGGACGTCTACGTCTTCTCCACCGATTATCCGCACCTGGAAGGCAGCCGCGACCCCATCGGCAAATTCCGCAAGCACCTGGAGAAGCTGCCGGAGGACTACGCCCGCAAGTTCATGGTGGAGAACGCGAAGCTGCTGTTCCCGGGGCTTTAGGGCGTCGTCGCCACTTGCTCGCCAAGGCGCCCTGCCGGGGTTGGCGCGGGCGTCGAGGTCTGGTCCTGGATCCAGAGACCTAGGGCTTCGGCTTCCCGGCGGCGAGGGGGATCAGTTCCGTACCCGGCGCGCCGCATTTGGCGAACTGCCTCGTCACCTTGTCACGGCACTTGCGCGCCGGCCCGGCCGGTTTGGCGCACATGGCGTTGGCGACGAACTTTCCATTGTCGCGGCACTTGCCGTTGGCGTCGAGCGTCGGGGTTGCGCTCGCGGCGCCGGCGAGGCCGGCGACAAACGCGAGGACAGCGACGGAGGCGATAGACCTGCGCATGACGTTCTCCAAGCTGCGGGCCCGCACGCTGGCGCCGACGGCGGGGCAGGGCAAGCGCGGCCTTATCGCCAGGCGAAGACCGGCTGCTCCAGGTCGGCGACGCGGGTGACGCGGCCGGCGACCAGTTCGCGCAGCTGGTAGAGCAGGGCGGCGGTGGGGGCGTGGATGTGGCGGTCGCCGAAGTGCAGGCGGATCACCGGGCGCTCGCTTTCAGGGATGGCGAAGAACTCCACGGCGTCCTCCCCGGCGATATGGTCGAGGCGGATGTGGTGCACCGAGGCGACCTCGTCGGGATTGGGGGCCAGCGCGGCGGCGTCGTCCAGCCAGACGACCACCGGGGTGATCGCGTAGCCGGAGCGGGTGGCGTAGTCGTCCAGGACGCCCAGGACGTGCTCGGGGCCCAGGCGCAGGCCGAGCTCCTCGTGCAGTTCGCGCAGGGCGGCCTCCTCCAGGGTCTCGCCCGGGTCGCAGCGGCCGCCCGGCAGCGCCCATTGACCGGCGTGGGCCCGCAGCTTCGGGGCTCTGCGGGTCAGCAGGAAGGCGGTCTCGCCGGAGTCGTCGTCGGCCTCCACCAGGACCACGGCCACGGCGGAGCGCTTCAGCTCGGCGCCTTCGTAGGGGAGGCGGGGAAAGGCCAGGCAGCTGGCGGCGACGACCTCGCGGAACGCGGTGGAGAAGGGGTGGCTCATGGGCTCGCAGTCTGGACCGCCGCGCGTGCGTCGAAAAGTGCGGAGCAGCGCCGACACGTTCGCGTCGCGCGACAACCTCAGGTGAATCCTCTCGACATGCGGCTCGCCATCGTTGCATGACCGGCAGTAGACCTGCCTGGGGGGAGCAGATGGCGACCTACGTTTTCGAGACTATCACCCCGGCGCAGGCGCTGGCGATCCAGTCGACCGACGTCGTGCTGGCGACCTCGAAAGTCCCAGGTGCGGCCTACACGGTCCGGTACGACGCGGGGCTTTCGACGATCAGCGTGATCCAGGGCGCCACGACGGTGGCGTTCAGCGCGACGGTCATGGCGCTCAGCCAAGCGGGCGGCTTCAGGCTGCCAGACGGATCGGTGTTGTACATTGGCGGGGAGACGAACGACAGCAACAGCGGGCCGACCCGCGGCACCGCCGCCGGCGATGGTCTGTACGGCGGCCAGGGGGACGACATCCTCGACGGTTTCGCGGGGCGCGACCTGCTGCAGGGAAACCAGGGCAACGACGTGCTGTACGGCAGCAGGGACGACGACACGCTCTATGGCGGACAGGGCGACGATATCCTCAGCGTCGGCAGCAACGGCGGCGCCGAAGACCTCGAAGCGGGGGCCAATCTCGCCCAGGGCAACCGAGGGAACGACACCATCTATGGTGGATATTTCGCCGACACGTTGCTCGGAGGGCAGGACAATGACCTGATCAGGGGCGGGGGCGGGGACGACCTTCTCTACAACACCGCCGGGGCGGACACGTTGGACGGCGGCGCCGGCGCGGACTCGCTCATCTCCGGCGCTGGTCGCGACGTCCTCACCGGCGGCGCGGGCGCGGATTATTTCAGGCCCGGGTGGCTGGACGCACAGGGGCTCTCGGCGTTCGACGTCATCACCGACCTCGAGACCGGCGTGGATCGCATCGACGTGGGCGGATTGGGCGGGCGGTACGTCGAGAGCACGGCGCCGCACTTCGACGCCGCCGAGGCGTTCGCCCTTGCCCAGATGGCGGCCGGCGCGTCGGTGGTCGTCGTCCAGATCGGACAGGACGTGGCGGCGTTCATCGACAACGGAGGGGGCGCCAGCGCCTACGAAAGCGGCGTCGTCCTCACCAACCGCTCCCTGTCGGATGTGGCGCCGGCGGACTTCCTGTTCTGATGAGCCGCGGGCCAGACCGCGCGCCGCGCTAGACGTCCAGGTCGGCGGCGGCGAACTCGGCGTTTTCCTGGATGAAGCGGAAGCGCAGCTCGGGCTTGCGGCCCATCAGCGCCTCGACGAGGTCGATCACCTGTTCCTCGGCCCTGGGCAGGGTGACCCGGGCCAGCGTGCGCTTGGCCGGGTCCATCGTGGTTTCCTTCAGCTGGGCCGGCATCATCTCGCCCAGGCCCTTGAAGCGGCCGATCTCCGGCGTCTTGCCCTTGAACTCGGTGGCCAGCAGCTCGTCCTTGTGGGCGTCATCGCGGGCGTAGATCGACTTGGAGCCGTGGCTCAGCCGGTAGAGCGGCGGCAGGGCGAGGTAGAGCCGGCCTGAGCGGATCAGGTCGGGCATGGTGCGGAAGAAGAAGGTGATCAGCAGGCTGGCGATGTGGGCGCCGTCCACGTCGGCGTCGGTCATGATGACCACGCGCTCGTAGCGCAGGTCCTCCTCCTTGAACTTGGCGCCGCCCTGGACGCCGAGCGCCAGCATCAGGTCGGCCAGCTCCTTGTTGCCGCCGGTCTTGTCGAGGCTGGCGGAGGCGACGTTGAGGATCTTGCCGCGCAGGGGCAGGATCGCCTGGGTGCGGCGGTCTCTAGCCTGCTTGGCCGAGCCGCCGGCCGAGTCGCCCTCCACCAGGAAGATCTCGGTGCCGTCGGTGGCCTGGCCGGAGCAGTCGGCGAGCTTGCCGGGCAGCCGCAGCTTGCGGGTGGCCGAGGCTCTGGCCACCTCCTTTTCCTTGCGGCGGCGCAGGCGCTCCTCGCTGCGCTCGACCACGAACTCCAGGAGCGCGCTGGCGGCCTTGGGCTGGGCGGTGAGCCAGTGGTCGAAGGGATCGCGCAGCGCCGTCTCCACCAGCCGCTGGGCGTCGGGCGAGGAGAGCCGTTCCTTGGTCTGGCCCTGGAACTCGGGGTTGCGGACGAAGATCGAGATCATGCTGCCGGCCTGGGACAGCACATCGTCGGCGGTGATCAGGCCGGCGCGCTTCTCGCCGGTGAGCTCGCCATAGGCCTTCAGGCCCCGGGTGAGGACGGCGCGCAGGCCGGCCTCATGGGTGCCGCCTTCGGGGGTCGGCACGGTGTTGCAGTAGGACTGCATGAAGCTGTCGGCCTCGCCGAAGCCGGCCGGCGTCCAGGCGATGGCCCATTCCACGGCCCCGGCCTCGCCCTTGCGCTCGTAGCGGCCGGCGAAGGGCTCGGGGGTGACGGTCTCCAGCCCCTTGACCCGCTCGGCCAGGAAGTCGGCCAGGCCGTTGGGGAAGCGGAAGGTCGCCTCGGGAGGCGTCTGGTCCTGGATGCGCGAGGGGTCGCACTTCCAGCGGATCTCGACGCCGCCGAACAGGTACGCCTTGGAGCGGGCCATCCGGTAGAGGCGGGCGGGCTTGAAGGCTACGCCCTCGCCGAAGATCACCTCGTCGGGGGTGAAGCGGATCAGGCTGCCGTGCTTTTTGGTGGGCGCCAGCTTCTCGATGCCGCCCTTGGGCCGGCCGCGGCCGAAGGCCTGGCGCCATTCGAAGCCGTCCTTCCAGACGGTGACCTCCAGCCGCTCGGACAGCGCATTGACCACCGAGACGCCGACGCCGTGCAGGCCGCCGGAGGTCTCGTAGGCGTCGCCGGAGAATTTCCCGCCCGAGTGCAGGAAGGTCATGATCACCTCGAGCGCCGACTTGCCCGGGTGCTTGGGGTGCGGGTCGACCGGGATGCCGCGGCCGTCGTCCTTGACGGAGAGCGCGCCGTCGGCCTCCAGCGTCACCTCGATCACCTTGGCGTGGCCGGCGACGGCCTCGTCCATGGCGTTGTCCAGCACCTCGGCGAACAGGTGGTGCAGGGCCCGCTCGTCGGTGCCGCCGATGTACATGCCCGGCCGCTTGCGGACCGGCTCCAGCCCCTCCAGGATCTCGATGTCCTTGGCCGAATAGCCGGAGGGCTTGGCCGCCGGGCGCGGCTCATGGATCTCGGCCAATGGCCCGGCCGGCGCGGGGTTCAGCGCGTCGTCGAACAGGTTGGCTTGGGCGGCGGCCTTGGACATGGGGGGAGGGTGCTGCGATTCTAGGGGCTCCCGGTATGAATCGGGGGGCGCGGCAATGCAATGCGACGCAAGCGTACGTGCGTCCGCGGGTGACGCAGCGTCTGCGGCCGACTAGACATCAGACGACGGCGCACGGAAGGGAATCGCGGGTTGGATCAGTCGACGGGCACGCAGGTCCGCAAGCCGCGAACCGCGCTCGGCGAGATGCTGGAGCCGCTGGGCCAGCCGATCTTCCGGCGGATCTGGCTGGCCAGCCTGGGGTCCAACTTCGGCATGCTGATCGGCGGGGTGGGCGCGGCCTGGGCGATGACCCAGCTCAGCCCCACCGCCGACATGGTGGCCCTGGTGCAGACCGCGGCCATGGCGCCGACGATGCTGGTGTCGCTGGCCGCCGGGGCCATCGCCGACATGTACGACCGCCGCGCGGTCAGCCTGGCGGGGCTGTGCGTCGCGCTGATCGGCTCCGCCAGCCTGGCGACCCTGGCCTTCCTGGGCAAGCTCACGCCGGAGATCCTGCTGGGGCTGACCTTCGTCATCGGCTGCGGCATGGCGCTGTTCGGGCCGGCCTGGGCCACCTCGGTGAGCGAGCAGGTGCCGCAGGAGACGCTGCCCTCGGCCATCGCGCTGAACGGCATCAGCTACAACATCGCCCGCAGCTTCGGCCCGGCCATAGGCGGCGTCATCGTCGCCGCGGCGGGGGCGACGGCGGCCTTCGCCTCCAACGCCTGTCTCTACCTGCCGCTGCTGGTGGTGCTGTTCCTCTGGCGGCGCGAGCGGGCGCCCTCGCGCCTGCCGCCCGAGCGGATGAGCCGCGCGGTGGTCTCGGGCCTGCGCTACGTGGTGCACTCGCCCACCATCCGCACCGCGCTCATCCGCACGGCCCTGCTGGGCATGGTGGGGGGCTCGATCTCGGCGCTGATGCCGCTGGTGGCGCGCACCCTGCTGAAGGGCGACGCCCAGACCTACGGGATCATGCTGGGCTCCTTCGGGATGGGCGCGGTGCTGGGCGCGCTCAACATGGGCTGGGTGCGCCAGAAGCTCAGCAACGAGACCGCGGTGCGAAGCTGCGCGGTGATCCTGGCGGCCGCCATCGCCGTGGTGGGCCTGAGCCGCACGCCGTACCTGACCTCGCCGGCGCTGATCGTGGCCGGGGCGGTGTGGACGCTGTCGGTCACCGTCTTCAACATCGGCGTGCAGCTGGGCGCCCCGCGCTGGGTGGCCGGGCGGGCGATGTCGGCCTTCCAGACGGCGATCGCCGGTGGCATCGCGGTGGGCAGCTGGGGCTGGGGCCACCTGGCCCAGCAGTCCGGCGTGGACGTGGCGTTCGAGGTCTCGGCGGTGCTGATGCTGGGGACCGCCGCGCTCGGCCTCTGGCTGCGGATGCCGGGCGCCGACGCCTCCAACGCCGAGGCCGAGGAGATGCTGGAGGACCCCGAGGTCAACCTCGCCATCACCAACCGCAGCGGGCCGATCGTGGTCGAGCTCGACTACCGTATCAACGCCGGCGACGCCCGGACCTTCCATGGCCTGATGCAGCAGGTGCAGCTGGTGCGCCAGCGCAACGGCGCCTACGACTGGTCGATCGCCCGCGACATCGCCGACCCGGAACTGTGGACCGAGCGCTTCCAGTGCCCCACCTGGGTCGACTACCTGCGCCAGCGCAACCGGGCCACCCTGGCCGAGCGTGCGGTCCAGGACCAGGCCCGCGCCCTGCACATCGGCCCCGAGCCGGTCCGCATCCGCCGCATGCTGGAGCGCCCGTTCGGCTCGGTGCGCTGGAAGGAAGACGTGCCGGACCGCGCCGGAAACGTGGTGATGCCTTCGCCCTGAGCCCGCCCCCTACGGGGTGCGGCGGCGGTCGGGCCGCTTATGGCGGAAGACGATCTCTCCGTGCTCGAGCGCCTGTTCGACGCGCCCGGTGTCCACATAGTGCCGGCCGAACTCGGCCCGGGCCATCTGGGCGGCGAAGTCCGGCTCGCGGGGGGCGCCTGGCCGGGCGGGCCGATCGCCGCGGCGGGTGGGATGTTTGTCGCTCATCTGCTGCTCCTCCGAGGCCGGCGGAGGGAATTCCGCCGGCGGAACGGCGCGCACGGGTTCGCGCGTCGCCGTTCGAGGAGGAGCGGGGCCTGGACGGCCGATGGGTTCAGGAGGACATGAGCCAGCCAGAGCCGTTGGAATGTGGCGGAATTGTGGCGTATGGTGGAGGCGGGAACGGGCGCCGATCACCCAGGTCGTCCGGTATTTCCCGTCTGGGAGGCGCGTTTGGAGAAGCTCATCGGCGGCCTGCTGGCCGGCTACCTGTGCGTCGCGGCGCTGGTCCTAGCCGGGGGGGCGTACGGCGCGATGAGGAAGACGCCGACGCGCTCCTACGACTGCACCCTGAATGACCTGGCGATGACATCGGGCTTGGCGCCGAAGGGAACGACGGGGTCGCCCAACGCCCCCGTCCGGCTTCTGCTGCGTGCGGCCGTCTGGCCCTATTTCTACGCCACGTCGTCAAGCGGCGTCTCGCCGCTCGACTGGCTGGTCCTGAAATACGACTACGCCCCGGATGCCTGTCGGTGGGGGCGCGGGGGGTAAGCGGGGGCGCCTGGAGCAAGGTCGGTTTGGTCTGACTCTGTCCCGCTCATTCCGCTTTCGCGGGGAGATCAATCCGGCCTGAGGCGTGTACTCATTACGCCGAAGGGCCGGAACCTCTGGCGGACGCCTCATGACCGACCGAACAGCGGACTCCTCGAATATCTACGATGGATGGCGAGCGGGGATGGGGTTCCCCTGTGCGTCCAAGGCTCCTGTCGTGGCATGATCGACTTAAGTCACGACAGAAAGGGATCACGAACATGATCACCGTGTTCGGCGGACAGACCTCGCGATCGCTCCGGGTCGTCTGGTTGCTGGAGGAGATGGGCCTCGCCTACCGCGTGAGGCAGGTGGACATGCTGGCCGACGGCGAGGACGCGGAGTTCCTGGCCGTCAACCCGGCCGGCTACATACCGGTGATGCTGGATGGCGACGTCACCATGGTCGAGTCGGTGGCGATCATGGAGTACCTGATGGCCCGCTACGGGCCGACGCCGCTCGCGCCGGCGCCCGACGATCCGGCCTTCCCCGCCTACCAGCAGTTCCTTCACCTGGGCGAAGCCGGCCTCGCGACCTTGATGATGGTCCCCCTCGTCAGCCGCTATTTCGCGCCCGAGGCCGAGCGGCAGAACTGGGGGGCCGGCTGGGCGCTGGAGTGCGTCGAAAGGCGGCTGAAGCTGGTGCGGCGGCAGCTTGCGCGCTCGCCCTATCTCGCGGGCGAGACGTTCACGGCGGCCGACATCTCCGTGACCTACGCCCTCGAGCTGGGCAGGAACCACGCCGGGATCGTTCTCGGCGACGCCGAGCAGGCCTATCTCGCCCGCACCACCGGACGCGAAGCTTACAGGAAGGCCCTGGAGAGATCTCAGGTCGTACTGGTTCCGTCCTAGGGGCGATAGAGCTCCGCCGCACTGCCGACTGCTTCGGGTCGTCTTTCCCCGATGGGCCAGCGTCCGGAACCGGACATACAGCCTTCCTGCTAGGAGCGTAGTTCCGAGCTTCTCGGAAGGGTGGCGAGCGGACATCTGCGGAGGGCTGGAAAGTAGGCATTCTGCAATCTAGGCTGTGCGCATGGCCGAGGCGGCTGGCATCATGATTGCGATCATTGCGGCTTGGTTGGCTCTCTCCATGCTCATGAGTCAGCTGCAAGGCTGGCCCGCGCTCATGCGTCGTTTCCCGGAGATCGGTGAGCAACCGGTCGCGCACCTCAATGTGCAGTGGGTTGGCGCCATCCGATACCAGGGCGGAACGCTGAACGCTGCGGCGGGTCCCTCTGGACTGAGGCTGTCGCAGTGGCCGATTATCGCGCCCTTCGATCGGCCTGTTACCGTTCCGTGGTCGGAAATCTATCCGCAACGCGTTGGCAATCGCGCGCGGCTTTCCTTGGGTATGACCCAGGCGACGGTCAGCGTACCCGCCGCCCAATGGGAGGCGCTAGCTGACAAGATCGTGGATTGGCCTCGCTACCGACCTTAGCGCCGACGTTTTCGATCCCTAAAACAAACCTTGGCCGACGTCGTCAGAGGGTGGCGAGCGGACTCTATGACGGGGCGGCTAGGTTGCCCGCTTATCCGAGGCGAGGATGCAAGCCTCTCGAACAACCTGCTCGACTAAGTCCTCTGTGTTGGTCGCGATATATGCATTCATGCGCAACGTCCCTTCCCGGTAGTGTTGGCCAGCGGGACTGCCAAGAAACGACACAATCTCCTCGAGTTCGCTTTCCTCGAACTCCCAATTCATGTGGTCGTTGTACTCTCGCTGCCAGGTGCATCGGTGCGGTTCGTATGCGGTCCTGACGGCATTTCGCGCGGTTTCGGAAGCTTGGCCATAGAGAGTGTCGGGCGGCAGCACTTCAAAGACCGCTCCTCCCGGCCCGCAGAAGCGGTCGAAGAAGCCAGCCTCGTCGATCTGACGTTGGATGCCACTGAGACGGAGGAACTCGCCGATCAGCCGCGCCTTCGAGGGGCTGGGCGGCTCCAGGTTCATTGCAGAAGTCATCGATCTTCACCCTAGACGGCAGAACGGTAAAATAGACGCATTGCCGACTGCTTCGGGTCCAGGCTGTGTAAAAACTCACGGCGATCAAAATCGAGCGCAAAGCCTTGCCTCGATGGTGTTAGTTGCAGGTCCATCTTTGCACCAACGCCGCGGAAGGCGGGCCTTCTCAGGCATAGTGTTGCGCGAAAATTCTGGCCGCGTGAGTTTTTACACGGCCTCGGTCGAAAGCCGTCATCGACCCGCCGCCCAGAACCGGCCGCGCTCGGGGTTACAAACTCCAGGGATGTCCGACTTTATGAGGACACAACCTGGTCGGCGGCGATCCCCGCCGGGTGGCCCAATTGCGCGACGGCATAGGCCAGGCAGGCCCGAATGTCGGCACGTTCGAGGTCCGGAAACGCTTGCAGGATCTCACCTTCCCCGACGCCGTTCGCCAGCATCTCCAGGATATCGACGACGCGAATCCGCATCCCGCGAATGCGGGGCCGTCCATGACACGGGTCGGGCCGGATGCGAAAGCCTGCGACGCCCCCATCGCCCACGCGGGAGAACGCCTCGCCCACCGGCTCGAGCAGGCGAACGAAAGGGCCGCAGATCGCTCTGCGGCCCCCCATTCAACGGCTAAGCTCTAGGCGCTTAGCACTTGTAATACATGTCGAATTCGACCGGGTGCGGGTGCAGTTGCAGGCGCATGACCTCCTCCATCTTCAGCTCGATGTAGCTGTCGATGAACTCGTCATCCATGACGCCGCCCTTCTTGAGGAAGGCGCGGTCGCGGTCGAGGTTGTCCAGGGCCTCGCGCAGCGAGCCGCAGACTTCCGGGATCTTCTTCTGCTCGCGCGGCGGCAGGTCGTAGAGGTTCTTGTCGGCGGGGCCGCCCGGATCGATCTTGTTCTCGATCCCGTCGAGGCCGGCCATCAGCAGCGCCACATAGGTCAGGTAGGGGTTGCCCATCGGGTCCGGGAAGCGGACCTCGATGCGCTTGCCCTTGGGGCTGTCCACGTGCGGGATGCGGATCGAGGCCGAGCGGTTGCGGGCCGAATAGGCCAGCTTCACCGGGGCTTCGTAGCCGGGCACCAGGCGCTTGTAGGAGTTGGTGGTCGAGTTCGAGAAGGCGTTGATCGCCTTGGCGTGCTTGATGACGCCGCCGATGTACCACAGGCACATGTCGGAGAGGCCCGCGTACTTGTCGCCGGCGAACAGCGGCTTGCCGTCCTTCCAGATCGACTGGTGCACGTGCATGCCCGAGCCGTTGTCGCCGAACATCGGCTTGGCCATGAAGGTGGCGGTCTTGCCGTAGGCGGCCGCCACGTTGTGGACCACGTACTTGTAGAGCTGCAGGCGGTCGGCCATCACGACCATGGTGTCGAACTTCAGGCCCAGCTCATGCTGTGCGGGCGCCACTTCGTGGTGGTGCTTCTCGGGCTTCATGCCCAGCTCGCCCATCACCGCCAGCATCTCGCCGCGCAGGTCCTGGGCGGAGTCGACGGGGTTCAGCGGGAAGTAGCCGCCCTTGGGACCCGGGCGATGGCCCATGTTGCCTTCCGGATAGGTGCGGCCGGTGTTGGCCGGCAGCTCTTCGGCGTCGTAGGCGTAGAAGGTGTTGCCCGGCTCGGTCGCCCAGCGCACGTCGTCGAAGATGAAGAATTCGGCTTCCGGGCCGAAGTACACCGTGTCGCCCACGCCGGCGGCCTTGACGTAGTTGAGCGCCGCTTTGGCGATCGAGCGCGGATCGCGGTTGTAGGGGGTGTTGGTGTCGGGGTTCACCACATCGCAGAACAGGGCCAGCGTCGTCTGCTGGTAGAACGGATCGATGTAGGCGGTGTCCAGGTCCGGCTTCAGCTTCATGTCGGACTCATTGATCGCCTTCCAGCCGGCGATCGAGGACCCGTCGAACATCGTACCGTCCGAGAGGAACTCCTCATCGACCAGGTCGAGGTCGAACGTGACGTGCTGCATCTTCCCGCGGATGTCGGTGAAGCGGACGTCGACGTATTTGACCTCCTTCTCCTTGATCAGGTTCTGGATGTCCTGCGGTGTCGCCATGTCTGTAGTCCCCTGAGGTTATGCGTGATGATTGCAGTTAGACCGCCGCCTCGCCGGACTCGCCGGTGCGGATGCGCAGCACGTCCAGGATGTCGGAAATGAAGACCTTCCCGTCGCCGATGCGGCCCGTGCGCGCCGCCCCGGTTATGGCGTCCAGCGCGGCCTGCAGCTGGCCGTCGGAGACCACCACCTCGATCTTGATCTTGGGCAGGAAGTCCACGACGTACTCCGCCCCGCGATAGAGTTCGGTATGGCCCTTCTGGCGGCCGTAGCCCTTGGCCTCGATGACGGTCATCCCCTGGACGCCGAGCTCCTGGAGAGCTTCCTTCACCTCGTCCAGCTTGAACGGCTTGATGATGGCTTCGATCTTTTTCATGAACCAACTGAACTCGCTGCGGGGGCCGCCCCCGCGGTCGCGGCGACGGAGCACGTGGGCAGCCGGACTCACAAGAGGCCGCGGCCAAGGTCGCGCCGCCAGATGCCGGCAAAATCGCGATTGCGCAAGAAGAGGGCGTTGGGCGCCCAAATGTTCGACATTCGCCAAATCGCGGCCGCACGGGGCCGGTGAAGCCTTGTGGGCGGCCTCGGTTCGCGGCGCGGACGCCCGGGCCGCCGTGGAATGCCGCGGATTGGCGCTCCGCGCGGCAAATTTCCGCAGCGACGTGAAGGACCTAGGCGCCCTGGCGGGCCGCTGCTGCTGAAGTTTGCGGCGTCAATCGCCTCGAAAAGCGCCGCACGGGTTTCCCAGGGGGCTGGCGAGGCCTCTGTCCGTGGCTTAAGGCGGAGCCCGCTCCCAGGTCCTGGAAACCCGCCATGCCGCGCCTCTTCCTCATCCGGCACGCCAAGCCCACCTCGAGCTGGGGGCAGGGCGACGAGGACCCTGGCCTGGACGCCGCGGGCCAGGCGCAGGCGAAGGCGGCCTGCGAGGCGCTGCTGGCGTCGCCGGCCCAGGCGCGGCCGACGCGGGTGGTCTCCTCGCCGCTGCGCCGCTGCCGCGAGACCGCGCAGCCCCTGGCCGACGCCCTCGGCGTCGAGGTGGAGATCGATCCGGCGGTGGGCGAGATCCCGACGCCGGCCGCCTTGTCGCCGCAGGCGCGCCCCGCGTGGCTGGCCCGGGCTTTCGAAGGCCGCTGGGGCGAGATCGAGGGCGACCTCGACTACCAGGCCTGGCGGCGGGGCGCCGCCGAGGCGCTGCTGGCGCGCGGGGGCGCGGCGGTGTTCAGCCACTATGTGGCGATCAACGCCGTGGTCTCGCTGCTGACCGGCGACGAGCGGGTGATCAGCTTCCGCCCCGACCATGCCTCCATCACCGTGCTGGAGACCGACGGCCAGACCTTGACCCTGGTCGGCAAAGGGCGAGAAGCGGTGACGACCATTCTCTAAGTCCTGTTTCGAGGTGTGGCCTTGGCGCGCAAGATCCTGACCGTCGCCGAGATGACCGCCGCGGACAAGGCGGCGATCGCCGCCGGAACGCCCGGCGAAACGCTGATGGAGCGGGCCGGCGCGGCGGTGGCGGACGCGATCTGCGATCAGTTCTCGCCACGGTCCGTGCGCGTGCTGTGCGGCCCCGGCAACAACGGCGGCGACGGCTATGTGGCGGCCCGGTTGCTGAGGGCGCGCGGATGGGACGCCTGGGTCGAGGCCCTCGCCCCGCCGGCGACCCAGGACGCGAAGATCGCCGCGGGCCGCTGGGATGGCGAGACCCGCCCGCTGGACCCCGGACAGGGGCGCGCCGCGCTGATCATCGACGCCCTGTTCGGGGCGGGCCTGGGGCGGGCGCTGGACGGCGACGTCGCCCGGCTCGCGCGGCTCTCCGAGACGATGGCCGAGCGCGTCGTCGCCATCGACCTTCCGAGCGGCCTCTCCGGCGACACCGCCAAGCCGCTGGGCGAGGCCTGCTTCTCGGCGGGCCTCACCGTCACCTTCCACGCCAAGAAGCCGGCCCATGTGCTGCAACCGGGGCGGCGGCGCTGCGGCGAGGTGGTGGTGGGGGACATCGGCCTGGCCGAGCCGCAGGTGCGCCTCTACGAGAACGGGCCGGAGCTCTGGCTGCCACGGTTTCCCTGGCCGGGCGACGAGGCGCACAAGCACGCTCGCGGCCGGCTGATCGTCATCAGCGGCGAGGCCTGGAGCACGGGCGCGGCGCGACTGGCGGCCCGGGGGGGGCTGAGGATCGGGGCCGGGCTGGTGACGGTGTTCTCGCGGCCGGACGCCCTGGCGGTGAACGCCGCGCACCTGGAGGCGGTGATGCTGCGCGCCTTCGAGACCGACCTGGAGCTGGAGCAGGCCGCGGCCGACGTGGACGCCGCGGTGATCGGCCCGGCGGCGGGCGTCACCGAGACCACCCTGGTCAACCTGCTGGCGCTGGCCCGCACCGGGGCGGCGCTGGTGATCGACGCCGACGCCATCTCCGTGTTCCGCGACGACCCGGACGAGCTGTTCTCGGTGCTGGATCGCGACGACGTGCTGACGCCGCACCCCGGCGAGTTCGAGCGGCTGTTCCCGGGGGTGCTGGCCGCCGCGCCGCAGCGGATCGCCGCCGCCCGCACCGCCGCCGAGCGGGCCGGGGCGGTGGTGCTGCTGAAGGGGCCGGACACGGTGATCGCCGCCCCGGACGGGCGCGCGGCGGTGAACGTCAACGGCACGCCGTGGCTGGCCACCGCCGGCTCCGGCGACGTGCTGGCCGGCTTCATCGGCGGCTTGATCGCCCAGGGCATGGAGAGCTTCGAGGCCGCCTGCGCCGGCGCCTGGATCCACGCCGAGGCGGGCGCCAACTTCGGCCCCGGCCTGATCGCCGAGGACCTGCCGGGCCTGGCGCCCGGGGTGCTGGCGGCGCTGTGGCACGAGGCCCGGGGGGAGTAGAGCCGGGAGAGCCGCTTCAGATCCCCGCCACGTCCTTGATCAGCGCCAGCCAGGCCGCACGGCCTTTGGCTCTGCTGAACATCGTCTCGGCGGTGGCGCGGGCGGCGGCGCGCTGGGCGGCGAAGGCGTCCGGCGTGCGGCAGGCCTGGACCAGCGCCGAGGACAGGCCGTCCACGTCGAAGAAGCCGACCAGCTTGCCGTTGACCCCGTCCTGGATGGCGTCGCGCACCGGGGCGGTGTCGGAGCCGATCACATAGCAGCCGCTGGCCATGGCCTCGGCCAGCGACCAGGAGAGCACGAAGGGGTAGGTGTAATAGACGTGGGCGGTGGAGAGCCGCAGCGCCGCCAGCATCCGCTCATGCGCCAGCGGCCCGGTGAAGTGCACGCGGGAAAGATCGAGCCCCGGGACGGTGTCGAGCACGAAGTCCTTCCAGGACCGCCCGTCCGGCGCCGCCCCGCCGTAGCCGCGCAGGGACGGCGAGCCGATCACCACCGCATGAGCCTGCGGGACCTCCGCCTGCAGCCGGGGCAGGGCGCGCAGGAAGACGTGCAGGCCGCGCATGGGCTCGAGGTTGCGGTTGACGTGGGTGATCACCGGGGTTCCCGGCATAAGCGTCGGACCCTCGGGAACCTCGAACGGCTCCGGCGGCCCGGGGCGGATCGCGTCGACGTCGACGCCCTCGTGGATGATCCGGGTCAGCGGACGGAACACCTTGGGCAGCGTGCCAGCCTGGAACGGGGTCGGGGCGACGATGGCGTCCGCCTGGGTCAAGGCGAGACTCATCACCGCGTTCTTGGCGGTTCCGGCCAGGACCATGTCCTCGGTGGGCGGCAGGAACTCGGCGTCGAAGTCGATGTCGAGGCCGTGGCCGGCATAGAAGAACTCGTGGAACAGGATCTGGCGGGCCTTGGGGAAGGCTTCGCGCAGCAGCACCGTCTCGCCCCAGCCGGGATGGCCGATGATCAGCTCCGGCGCATAGCCGCTGGCCTTCAGCGCCCGGGCGCCCTCCAGCGCCGCCCGGCCGCGGATCAGGTCGGCCTCGGCCCGCGTCGCCAGCGGAAAGATCCCGGGCGTCGAGCCGCGGGCGTTGCTCCAGCGGGCCACCGGCATGTCGCCGATCCCCCGCGCCGAGGTCCCGCCAAGCGCCATGCAGCGCACGCCACGGCCCATCAGCACGCCCGCGAGGTCGGCGAACTGGGCCGGGAAGTTGATATGGACGAAGAGGACGCCGCCGCTCATGGGCTGCGGTTCTGGCGCGCCGTGGCGGCGCTGTCATCCCCCGCCCGCGCACAGGCGTCGTGAACGATGCGCAGGAACGGCAATGGGGCCTGGGCAGGAATGTTGTGGCCGGCGCCTTCCATGATGTGGCAGCTCACCATCGGGTGTGATCGGTAGCGGGCGATGTCCTCGGCATCGTTGAGGCACGGCAGGTTGTCGAGCGTGCGGGGCGGCGCCAGCGGGACATCGCCCAGCATCAGGTCGGCCGGGACATCGAGATTTCTCAGCAGGTGATAGTAGGAGCGGTCCTCGAGGCGGTCCTCCGCTACGCCCAGAACGCTCGAGGCGAACTGCCGTCCGGGATCATCGGGTCCAAGCGTGCGGAGGATCGGCAGAATCCGGTGCTTCAGCGCCCAGGCCTTGCCGGTGGACAGCGGCGGGTCGACCAGGATCAACCGCCGGATCTCCGCAGCCCGCATGGCCATGGCCACGAGGCCGCCCACGGACAGTCCCAGCACGACCACCTTGCGGTTCGTCAACGCCGTGCGGACCACGGCCGAGAATCCCTGGGCGAAGACGTCGACCGATGCGGCGCGCAGAGGCGGGCCGCCAAAACTGCCGGGAAGGTTCGCTGCGACGCCGCTCCATCCCGCCGGCAGGTGGTCCGGCAGGTGGCCCAGCATCTCAGGATCGGCGAAGGCGCCGCGGATCAGCAGCAGCACCGGCCCGTCGGAGCCGAAGCGGCCCTTGAGCGGGATCGGCCCGAATTCGGTTTCGATGATCTGGCTCTCCACGCCGAAGTCAGAGCATGACCAGTTTGCTCCTCGCAACCTGGGACGAACGAGGGTCCCGCCGGCGAGCGCCATGATCCCCTAGGACGCGACCTCCCAGAACACGTGCCTTCCCCAGATTGTCGTGAGGGACTCCGCCAGGCGATAGCTACGCGGCAGCAGCGCGCTTATTCCGTCAAATTCCTCGTCGGAGTGGATCTCGACCGCCAAGCCAGGCGTGCAACGCTGTATCGTCTCGGCCGCTCCGGCGACCACGCCCGCGCCGTGACCCTCGACGTCGATGATGAGCCAGTCCGGCGCCTTCAACGCCAAACCATCCAGGCGAGCGATGCGGATCGGGACGCCGGAAATCCCCGGCCGTCGCGAGAGGGAAGCCGCGCCGTCGCCCGCGCTCACGGAATAGAGCTCTGCGGCCGTATCCTCGGCTCCCAGGGCCAGATTTTCACAGCGAACAGCGAGGCCAGGGTTCAAGCTTGCGTTGCGTTGCAGTCGCTCGAACGTTCCAGGTTCGGGCTCAAAGGCGATCACTTCCGATTGACAGGCCTTGGCGACCCAAAGCGCTGTATAGCCAATGTTTGCACCGACGTCGTAGACCGTGGACCCGCGCCGGATCTTGGCGGCGAGGCGTCGCATCAGCGGCCGCTCGTTGATCCCTGAGATATAGGCGGCGTTGCTGGTGTCGCCGGCCATCTTGAATCCATTTCCCGCGACGATCTGCTTGGTCGAGTCGGTGTTTTCGAGCTGGTGGAGACGGCCGACGATACGGAAGTCGAGGCCTCCGATTTCGGGACAGAGGCGGCCGAAAGCTCGCAGCATCAATGACAATTGCGGCTCCTGAGACTTGGCGGGTGAAAGGTCACACAACATCACGGCAAGACCAACGCCAGTTGTAGGAGAGTGCGATCACAACTCGCCGCGCGGGTTGGCGTGGGTCAGGGATCCCCCTTTTAGCCGGCGATCTGGCGTTTTCTGCGGCGCCTTTCGACGTTCGGGCGGCCGTCTCCGCGGTGGTCTCCCGGATCCTGGCAGGTCATTTCCCTTGCTCCGCAGGAGGAGGACGCCTTATCCAGCAAACCGCGCGGATGTGGCGGAACTGGTAGACGCACTGGATTTAGGTTCCAGCGCCGCAAGGCGTGGAGGTTCGAGTCCTCTCATCCGCACCAGGCTTCCCATGGCGCCGCCTTTGCACTTGGAGACGGCGAGCGCCCGTGACATAAGGGCGCCCCGCCGCCGGGGCCCGGCGGCGCTCATCATTTAGCCGAGGGCGGACCGCCGGGCGCGCGAGCGGCGCGGCGGCCGAAGTTGCGAATGTCCATGCAAATCATTGATAAGTCCGGCGAAGGCCTGAGCCGAGTCTATGGCGTCACGGTTCCGGCGGCGGACCTCGAAGAGAAGCTGGAAACCCGGATCCGCGAGATCACGCCGCAGCTGCAGATCAAGGGCTTCCGCCCCGGCAAGGTGCCCGCCGCCCATGTGCGCCGGCTGCACGGCAAGGCGCTGATGGCCGAGGTGGTGGAGCAGACCCTCTCGGAGACCACCCAGAAGGTGATCCAGGACGCCAATGCGCGTCCGGCCGGCGATCCCGACCTGACGCCCGAGGGCGACATGCAGAAGGTGATCGAGGGCAAGGCGGACCTGTCCTACGAGATCGCCTTCGAGGTGATGCCGGAGTTCACCCCCACCGACCTTTCGGCCATCGAGCTGAAGCGCCCGGTCTACGAGCCCACCGACGCAGAAGTGGACGAGGCGGTGGGCGCGCTGGCCGGCCAGAACAAGACCTATGAGCCGCGCACCGGCAAGAGCCTGAAGGCCAAGGACGGCGACATGGTCGTCATCGACTTCGTGGGCCGGATCGACGGCGAGCCCTTCGAGGGCGGGACCGCCGAGGGCGCCGAACTGGTGCTGGGCTCGGGCCAGTTCATCCCGGGCTTCGAGACGCAGCTGGTGGGCGTGAAGCCCGGCGACGAGACGGTGGTGAAGGTCGCCTTCCCCGACGACTACCCGGCCGAGGCCCTGCGGGACAAGGCCGCCGAGTTCGAGGTCAAGGTCAAGGAGGTCAAGGCCCCCAAGGACTCCAAGCCCGACGACGCGCTCGCCGAGCGCCTGGGCGTGGAGAACCTGGAGAAGCTGCGCGAGCTGATCCGCGCCAACCTGCAGACCCAGTACGCCGGCGCCGCGCGCTTCAAGCTGAAGCGCGCCCTCTTGGACATCCTCGACGCCCGCCACGACTTCCCGCTGCCGCCGAAGATGGTGGAAGGCGAGTTCGAGGTGATCTGGCGCCAGGTGGAGGCCGACAAGGCCGGCGAAGGCCTGCCGCCGGAGGACGCCGACAAGTCCGAGGAGCAGCTGAAGACCGAATACCACCGGATCGCCGAGCGCCGCGTGCGCCTGGGCCTGGTGCTGGCCGAGGTCGGACGGCTGAACGAGGTGCAGGTCAGCGACCAGGAGCTCGCCGAGGCGATGCGCCAGGAGGCCCTGCGCTACGGCGCCCAGGCCCAGCAGGTGTTCGAGTTCCTGCGCAAGCAACCCTCGGCCCAGGCCCAGCTCCGGGCGCCGATCTTCGAGGACAAGGTGGTCGACCTGATCCTCGGCAAGGCGAAGGTCGAGGACACGCCGATCAGCAAGGAAGAGCTCCTGAAGGAAGACGAGCTTCCGGAAGGCTACGGCGGCTGATGTCAGGGGGCGGGGCGAGGGGGCCATTCGCCGCCTTGCAACGCCCTGGTCCGCACGCGATATCGGGTGAAGCGCGAGTCCTCGCGCCCGAGCCCCGTTCAAGAAGGCTAATCCCCTATGCGTGACCCGCTCACCACCGCACTGAACCTCGTGCCGATGGTCGTCGAACAGACCAGCCGCGGCGAACGCGCCTACGACATTTTCTCGCGCCTGCTGAAAGAGCGCGTGATCTTCCTCAACGGTCCCGTCGAGGACGGCATGTCGGCCCTGATCTGCGCCCAGCTCCTGTTCCTGGAGGCCGAGAACCCCAAGAAGGAGATCCAGATGTACATCAACTCCCCCGGGGGCGTGGTGACATCGGGCCTGGCGATCTACGACACCATGCAATACATCCGCAGCCCCGTGGTCACGCTCTGCATGGGCATGGCCGCCTCGATGGGCTCGTTCCTGCTGATGGCCGGCGAGAAGGGTCAGCGGATCGCCCTGCCCAACGCCCGGATCATGGTCCATCAGCCGTCGGGCGGCTATTCCGGCAAGGCCTCGGACATCGAGCGCCACGCCGAGGACATCATCAAGACCAAGCGCCGCCTGAACGAGCTCTACGCCAAGCACACCGGCCAGCCGATGGAAGTGGTGGAGGAGACCCTCGACCGCGACTTCTTCATGACCGCCGAGGAAGCCAAGGGCTGGGGCATCGTCGACCAGGTCATCGAAAGGCGCGAGACGGAGGTCTAGCTAGCTGTCACCGCTCCCGCGGGGCGGCTACTCGCCCCAGCGCAGGTAGAGACGGCCGCCTTCCATCCGGAACGAGTCGAGCCGGCGGAAGAAGGTCATGCCCAGCAGCGACATGCTCATGGGCGCCTGGTTGACCTCCATCTCCACGTCGGAGAGCCGGACGCCGCCGACCACCAGGCTCCTGGCCGTGAACGGCGCGCTGAGGCCGACGCCGTTGGCAGTCTCCGCCGCGCGCGTATAGCTCAGGGCGTCCATGTCTACGCCGATGCGGCGGGCGTCGGCGGGGCTGAGAACGACTTCGCTGGCGCCGGTGTCCACCAGGAACCGCACGGCCTGGCCGTTCACCTGGCCGTAGAGGACGAAGTGGCCGTCGGCGTCCTGGGCGACCACCATCTCCCGCGGGGCGGTGGCCACGGCGTAGCCGGGGACGAACTCCGAGCGCACCCGGCCGGCCACGCCGCCCAGCTCGCCGCGGAAGCTGTAGCCGAGCACCAGGACGGCCACCATCGCCAGCCAGATCGCCAGGTGGCGGACCGACCGGCGCAGGTCGCGGCGGACGCCGGCCAGCATCGCCGCGCCCAGGGCGACGATCGCCAGCCCGCGGACCACATCGCCCACGTCCTGCGGGGTCGACACCTGGCCGGGGAACAGCTTCGCCAGCCCCCAGACCGCGGCCACGGCCAGGCCCATCAGGACGAGCCAGGCGCCGAAGGCGAACCGCGGCGGGCGCGGCTGCGGCCGTTCATCCTGCGCCGGTTCCCAGGGGCCCTCCGCCATCGCCGCGCGCCTCAGACCACGCCCAGGCGGCGGAAAAGGGGGAGCTTGGCGGCCGCGAACGCCGTGATGCGGCGGGCGAGCTCGGCCTCGGTGGCCGCCTGGTCCTGCAGCATCACGCCGCCCTGCACCAGGCGCCGGCCGGTGGCGGCCATCACCTCCCAGCCGTGGCGGGCGACCGCGCCCGGGTCGCCGATCCCCTGGAGCTCACCGCTGAGCGCCAGCAGGTCGGCCAGGTCCACACGCACGGCCGTGCCGGCGCGGGGCGCCGCCAGGTGCGTCGGGACCTCGCCCAGACGCGCGCGCGCAACGACCGCCAGGTTGAACCGGCGGGCCGGCTCGATGTCGTCCGCCTCGGCCGCCGGATGGACCTGCCGGCTGCCGACCAGCAGGGTGAGCGCCTGCAGGAGCGCGCCGTCGCCGGCGGCGGCGATCGGCGCAAGCGCGCGCAGTTCGGCGTAGCTCCGCGGCCCCTCGGCCAGGGCGTCGACGATCGGCTGGTAGACGGCGGGCTGGCCGCGCACCTGACCGACGGGGATCGGGATCTCGAAGCTCACCGCTTCCGGCGCCGTCAGCAGGGTGAAGCGCGCCTCGTCCAGCAGCGCATCGCGCTCCTGTCGGCCCAGGGCGTTGCGGCCGCGCAGGAAGATGTCGCGGCGGAAGGGCTTGTTGCTGGCGTAGTCCAGCAGCGTCTCCTTCCAGGTCCGGTCCTGCGCGCCCTGGATCACGGCCTGAAGTTGAGGCGGCGCGGCCAGGTTGACGAGGTCGTCGGCGACATTGGCCGACGCCCCGAAGGTCAGCCGCGCGCCTTCGAGCTCCCGGGCCACGTCGGCGTGATAGAGCGGCTGGCTGTGGGCGTTCAGGTATTCGTGGACCAGGTAGGCGGGGTCCTCACGCAGCGCCTCCTCGATCCGGACCTTGAGGGCCGGGACGCTCTCGAAATAGCCGACGGTCCCTTCCAGCATCTGCAGGGCGGCGCGCAGGGCGGCCATGACCCGGGCCTCGGGCGGGCCCGAGGCGCGGGCCACATGCTCGGCGATGAACCGCTGCAGCGGCGCCAGCGCCGTCCATCCCGGCAGGCAGTTGTAGGAGACATAGGCCATCCCGCCGGGCTTCAGCAGCGAATCCAGGATTCGCACGATGGCGGCGCGGTTCTCGGCGCTGACCCAGCTGTAGACGCCGTGCAAGGCGATGACGTCGAACCTGGGCAGGCGCCCCGCGGGCAGGGCCAGCAACTGCTCAAAGCTGAGATCCTCGAAGGTGACGTTCGAAAGGCCGGCCGCGCGCGCCAGCCGCAGGGCGTTGTCGATCTGGCCGGGGTGGAAGTCGACGCCCCAGACGTCCAGGCCCGGGTTGGCCGCGGCCAGCAGGTTGAGGCCATATCCCTGGCCGCATCCCAGCTCGAGATAGGCCGATCCCGGCCCGAGCGCGGGCGGGCGCACCCCCTGGCGCAGGCAGGCGAACGCCAGGAACGCCGGCGCCAGCTCGGCGTAGAACTTCCTCGTGTACTGGATGTCCGTAAAATATCCCTCGGACCACGCGGCCATCAATCGTCCCCCAACCCCTCGGTGCGATCTGCACCCCTTCGCGCCCGCGTGGCAAGGCTGGGCGCGGCGGCGGCGGCTTCGGCAGTTGGCGGATCGGCGAATGTGGGCGTAGGCTCGGCGTCAGGCGGCGTGAGCCCCCGAAGGCCCGCGGCCGTCCGGCGTAGATGCGCCACGGATGCGCGAGACATGACACGACGAGCGCATCCTCCCCGGCGCGCAGACACATGGGAGGATGACGCATGCCGCACTCGGCAAATGGCTTAGTTAGGACCCTCGCGCTGGTTGGCCCGACCGGCGCGGGGAAGACGACCCTGCTCGAATCGATGCTTCTGGCGGTGGGCGCGATCGACCGCCGGGCCGGGAGCATGGAAAAGCTGGTGGGCGACTCCAGCCCGGAGGCCAAGGTTCGCGGCCACTCGGTGGAGCTCAATCTCGCGAACTTCGAATTCATGGGCGAGCGCTACGCCGTGATCGACTGCCCCGGGTCGGCGGAGTTCGCCGCCGAGGCCGACGCGGCCCTGGCGGCGGCGGACCTGGCGCTGATCGTCGCCGAGCCCGATCCCGCCAAGGCGGGCCTCCTGCAGCCGGCTCTGCAGGAGCTTGAGCGCCTGGGCGTGCCCCGGGCGCTGTTCATCAACAAGATGGACCAGGCGCGGGGTCCGATCGACGACCTCCTGGCGGCCCTGGCGCCGGTGAGCGCCCATCCCCTGGTGGCGCGCCAGCTGCCGATCCTGGAGGGCGAGAAGGTCACCGGCTTCGTGGACCTGGCCCTGGAGCGGGCCTTCGTCTACCGCAGCGGCCAGCCGTCCGAGCGCATCGAGCTGACGCCCGAGCTCGCGGCGGTGGAGTCCGACGCGCGCTTCCACATGCTGGAGCAGCTCGCCGACTTCGATGACGAGCTGATGGAACAGCTCCTCTCCGACGTCACCCCCAGCCAGGACCTGGTGTTCGGCGACCTGGTGCGGGAGATGAACGAGGGGCTGATCGTGCCGGTGTTCTTCGGCTCGGCGCAGAACGGCTTCGGCATCACCCGGCTGCTGAAGGCGCTGCGCCACGAGACCCCGACGCCGGAGGTCACCGCGGCGCGGATGGGCCTCACCGGTCCCGCCGCCTATGTGCTGAAGACCAGCTACGCCGGCCAGGCCGGCAAGCTGGCCTTTGCGCGGATCCTCGGCGGGCGCCTGCCGGACGGCGGAAACCTGGTGCTGGCGAACGGCGAGCACGGCCGCGCGGGCGGACTTTTCGCGATCCAGGGCGGGGCCTTGAAAAAGGTCGCCGCCGCCGAGCCTGGAGACATCGTAGCCATCGGCAAGCTGGAGCATGTGGGGGCCGGCGACGTGGTCTCCATGAACGGCCGGCCGCTGGAATTGCGCAGCTTCGCGCCCCGCCGCCCGCCGCTCTACGCCATCGGCGTGGCGGCGAAGAACCGGCAGGACGACGTGCGGGTCTCCGGCGCCCTGAGCAAGCTGGTGGAGGAGGACCCCGGCCTCGAACTGATCCATGACGCGGAGATGGGCCAGGTGCTGCTGGCTGGGCAGGGCGAGGGGCACGTGCGCCTGGCCCTCGACCGGCTCAAGCGCCGCTTCGGCGTCGAGGTGGACACCTGCAAGCCGCGCACGCCCTACCGCGAAACCATCGTCAAGGGCGTCACCCAGCGCGGCCGGCACAAGAAGCAGACCGGCGGACACGGCCAGTTCGGCGACGTCACGGTGGAGATCAAGCCGCTGTCCCGCGGCTCCGGCTTCGCCTTCACGCCGAGGATCACCGGTGGGGTGGTGCCCAAGCAGTGGATCCCGGCGGTGGAGCAGGGCGCCCGCGACGGCCTCACCCGGGGCCCGCTGGGCTTCCCGGTGGTTGACCTGGAGGTCACCCTAGTGGACGGCAGCCACCACAGCGTCGACTCCTCCGAGATGGCTTTCCGCCAGGCCGGGCGGCTGGCGATCGAGGAGGGATTGCGCGGCTGCGGCTCGGTGCTGCTGGAGCCGATCGAAAGGCTGGTGGTCTACGCCCCGTCCTCGAGCCTCTCCAACATCACCTCGGCCCTCTCGTCCCGGCGGGGGCAGATCCTCGGTTTCGGCCCGCGGGAGGGCTGGCCGGCATGGGAGCGGATCGAGGCTTATCTGCCGCAGAGCGAGCGGCACGACCTGATCGCCGAGATCCGTTCGATCACCCAGGGGCTCGGCACGTTCGAGGCCGACTTCGACCACATGGCCGAGCTGACCGGCCGGCTGGCGGATGAAGTCAGCCACCAGGCGCGCGCCTGACGGACGGCGGTCGCGGAGCGCTTCGCCTCGCGACCGCCGCATTTTCGACAAATTCGGGACAGGCGTGTCGAAGCTGACACGCTGCAGCGCACAAGGGGGTCCACAACTTCCGGGCCCCATTTTCCGACCATTTTCCCCACCTATTCAACGTGTGATAGCAATCCGGACGTTCTCGCCGCCCAGCGCGCGCCGAGAGAGGGCGATGCTGCGCCGCGGCCCATGGTTAAGCTTTCGCAAAAAAGTCCAAGTTCGACCGAACTCCGAGGGCCCCTCGCCAGTTATGCGGCTCGATGGAGGGGGGTCGGCTCGGCGCGCGACCCCAAGGCAGTATGGCGGAACTTGGTTACGTCGGCGAGGTTGCGGAGCGCGTCGCGCACCGGCCGACCGGGTTACGTTCGCCGGAAGCGTTCATCGCCGACGCCATGCATGTGGCGATCGTCCTGGCGGTGACGCTGTTCGCCATGCCGCTGATGATCGCCATCGCCCTGGCCGTCTACGCCAACGACGGCGGGCCGGTGCTGTTCCGCCACCGCCGGGTGGGCCGCGACGGCAAAACCTTCTACTGCCTGAAATTCCGCACCATGGCGGTCGACGCCGAAGCGCGCCTGGCCGAGCTGCTCGCCAACGATCCCGTCGCCCGGACGGAATGGGCGGCGGACTTCAAGCTGCGCAACGACCCGCGCGTGACGCGGATCGGCCGGTTCCTGCGCCGCTCCAGCCTCGACGAACTGCCGCAGCTCTTCAACCTGATGCGCGGCGAGATGAGCCTGGTGGGCCCGCGCCCGATCGTCGAGGCCGAGATCGCCCGTTACGGCTGGCGGTTCCGGCACTACTGCGCCGTCAAGCCGGGCATCACGGGCCTGTGGCAGGTCAGCGGCCGCAACGACGTCAGCTACCGCACGCGGGTGGCGCTGGACTGCATCTACGCCAAGCGCAAGAGCCCCTGGCTGGACCTGTGGGTCCTGGCCGTGACGCTTCCGGCGGTCGTCGCCAAGCGGGGCTCCTACTAGGGCTCCCGAGCGCTGGTCTTCTGCAGTGCAGCAGGTCCGCCGTCTGACGTTTTCGTGAGCTCCGTAGCGACGGCGCCCTTTGCGCCACAATGTGTCGCGAACCATTCTCCGACTTCGTAGTTTCCGTTGTCGCGCGCCGGAAATCAGTTTTCTGGTGCAGTGCAGTAGCGTAGGAGCTTAAGGATGCAGGACGCGCCGCAGCTGGCCTATTCGCTGAGTCAGGCCGAAGCCGGGTGGACATGGCAGGTCTACGACGAGGACGGGGAGACGGTCGCCAGCGGCGCCGACACCGACCGCCAGGCCGCCCAGGCGGCCGTCAACGCCATGCTGAACGAACGGGGCTGAGCGCGGGCGCGCGCCTCAGGTCCCTCGGTGGGATCTCATTTCAAGGCCGACACTATCGCCCGGGGCGCGCGCTTCGGCGTCTCCCTACCCCGTGGAGGAGGAAGGGACCGGGTGCGTCGCGCACCGGGCGCGCATGCGATCGGGCGTACGGGCGGAGCGGCTCTCTCTCCGTCGATCGCAGCTAGGCGGCGCGGCGCAGGGCGCTCAGGGCGTCCAACTGCGACAGGATCGAGGACATCGCCGCGCCGGCCGGCATGTCGTCCATGGCCTGCGAGCCCTCCGCCAGGATCAGCGCCAAGCGATCACGGGCGCGGCTGACGCGGCTCTTCACCGTGCCGACCGCGCAATTGCAGATCTCGGCAACTTCCTCGTAGGAGAAGCCGCCGGCGCCGATCAGGATCAGCGCCTCGCGCTGGTCGTGCGGCAGCATGGTCATGGCGCGCCGCACCTCATCGAGCTGCAGGCCGGCGTTCGGGTCGGACGTCGCCACCAGGGTGCGCTCGGCGGTCTCGGGGTCCAGCGGCGTCGAGCGCCAGGAGCGGCGCTTGTCGGAATAGAACTGGTTGCGCAGGATCATGAAGGTCCAGGCCTTCAGGTTCGTGCCGGGCGTGTAGCCAGCGCGGCCGTTCCACGCCTTCAGGAGCGCGTCCTGCGCGAGGTCCTCGGCTTCCGTAGGGTTGGAACACAAGGAACGGGCGAAGGCGCGCATGTGGGGGATGAGCTGAACCAGCTCGGCTTTGAAGACATCATCATGCGCCACATCCATCGTCATCGCCCGATCTCCTGTTCGCACGGCGACGCCCGCCGATGTGACTGAAACGCGGAGCGCGGCTTTAAGCTCCGCTGCGGCGGCGAACTTCGCTATTAGAGGGGAGAGAGCCGGGCGTAGGAGTCCCGGCTAGATTGTAAACGACTTGGATTCGCGCGTGACTTGGACAACAGGCCGGATCAGCGTGCAGGCGCCAGCCTGTCGCCCGCAGCGGGGGCGTGATGGCCGACGGCCTGGATAACCGATCGGACCGCCGGCTCATGGGCATGGCCTGGGCCGGCGTGATCGTGATCCTGATCGCCGGGGTGGTCCTGACCGCCTACAACGAGGCGGTCACACGCCGGCTCATCCTGCGCAACCTGCAGGTCCAGGCCGATGTGCTGGCCGCCAGCGTCAGCGCGCCGCTGGCCTTCGACGACGCCACCGCCATGCGGGAGTACCTGAGGGCCTTCAGCGCCAATCGCGAGCTGTCGGCGGCGGGGATCTATGACGTGACCGGCCAGCTGTCGGCGAGTTTCGTCCGTCCGGGCGAGGTCCCCCCGCCGCGCCGCCTCGATCGGACGCCCTTCGCCCTGCGGCGGGGTGGGGCCGCGATGGTGGCCGCGCCGGTGGTGGAGCGCGGCGCCCGACTGGGCGCGGTCTATCTGCGCAACCGTCAGGAGCCGCTGGGCCGGACGTTCCGGCGCCACGGCGGCGTCAGCCTGATGGTGGTGATGGCCGCGCTGATGCTGGCCGCCCTGGCCCGCGCCGGGGGCGAACTGCAGCGCCGGGCGGCCGCGCTGGCCGCCGCCAACGAGAGCCTGCGCCGGGAGATGATCGAGCGCGAGCGGGCCGAGGTGGCCCTGCGCCAGAGCCAGAAGATGGAGTCCCTGGGCCAGCTCACCGGCGGCGTGGCGCACGACTTCAACAACCTCCTGACGGTCATCCTGGGCGGGCTGGAGACCATCGGCCGGCACCTGCCCGAGGGAATGGACGACGCGCGCGCCGCGCGGCTGCGCCGGGCCCGGGAGATGGCTGTCCAGGGCGCCGAGCGTGCGGCCACCCTGACGGGGCGGCTGCTGGCCTTCGCCCGCCGCCAGCCGCTGGCGCCCACGCGCATCGACCTGAACCGGATGATCGGGGGGCTGCTGGACCTGCTGCGCGGCACCCTGGGCGAGACGGTGAGGATCGAGACCGATCTGGACGAGGGCGTATGGCCGGTCCAGGCCGACCCCAGCCAACTGGAGAACGCGATCCTGAACCTGGCGGTCAACGCCCGCGACGCCATGCCCGGCGGCGGCGCCCTGACCGTGCGGGCGACCAACACCCAGCTCAGCGACGCCGAGGCTTCGGCCTCGCCCGAGGCGGTGGGCGCCGGGCCCTATGTGCTGATCTCGGTCTCCGACACCGGCGTCGGGATGGACACCGCCACCCTGGACAAGGTGTTCGAGCCCTTCTTCACCACCAAGGAGGTGGGGAAGGGGACGGGGCTGGGCCTCAGCCAGGTCTATGGCTTCGTGCGCCAGTCGGGCGGCTACATCCACATCGACAGCGCGCCGGGGCGCGGCGCGACGGTCAACATCTACCTGCCGGCCCTGACCGACGCCGCCGAACCCGCAGCCGAGGCGCAAGCCTTACTCCAGCCGGAGCGGCTCACCGGCGAGGAGGCGATCCTGGTGGTGGAGGACCATGACGATCTGCGGGCCCATTCGAGCGCGATCCTCGGCGAGCTGGGCTATCGGGTGTTCGCCGCCGCCGACGGCGACGAGGCCCTGCGCCTGCTGGAGGCGCGGCCGGAAGTCAGCCTGCTGTTCACCGACGTGGTGCTGCCCGGCGGCATGAACGGCCGCCAGCTCGCCGACGAAGCGCTGCGCCGGCGCCCCGACCTGAAGCTGCTGTTCACCACCGGCTACACCCGCGACGCCATCGTCCGCGACGGCGAACTGGACCCGGGCGTGCAGCTGATCAGCAAGCCCTTCACCTTCGGTGACCTCGCCGCCAAGGTCCGCCGGGTGCTGGACGCCGCCTGACCGCGGCCCGGCTTGCCAGCCCGGCCGTACGGGCTATAGCAGCCCGACAAATCCCACCGTCACGGAAACGCGCAGATGGCTCTCCTCGAGTACGAGCTGCGGGGCAAGGTCGCCCTGCTCACCCTCAACCGCCCGGAGGCCATGAACGCCCTGGGCGAACTGGGCGACGGCGACGCGGTGGCCGCGGTGTGCGCCAAGGTGAATGAGGACGACCAGGTACGCTGCGTGGTGCTGACCGGCGCCGGCCGGGCCTTCTCCGCCGGCGGCAACGTCAAGGCCATGCAGGCCAAGAGCGGCGCCTTCGGCGGCACCGGCGTCGAACTGCGCGAACACTACCGGCGCGGCATCCACCGCATCGTGCGCGCAATCTACAATCTGGAGGTCCCCTCCATCGCCGCCGTCAACGGCCCGGCGATCGGCCTGGGTTGCGACGTGGCCTGCATGACCGACATCCGCATCGCCGCCGACGACGCCAAGTTCGGCGTGACCTTCCTGAAGCTGGGCCTGATCCCCGGCGACGGCGGGGCGTGGCTGCTGCCCAAGACCATCGGCATGAGCCGGGCGGCCGAGCTCCTGTTCACCGGCGACGTCATCGACGCCCAGACCGCCGCGGCGTGGGGCCTGGTCTCCAAGGTGGTCCCCAAGGCCGAGCTGCTGGACGAGGCCATGAAGCTGGCGAACCGGATCGCCGAGCAGCCGCCGCACGCCCTGCGGATCGCCAAGGCGCTGCTGAAGAACGGCCAGAGCGCCAGCTACGAAACCCTGATGGAGCTGAGCGCCGCCGCCCAGGCGATCGCCCATCTCACCGAGGATCACGCCGAAGGCGTCAACGCCCTGATCGAGAAACGCCGGCCGAAGTTCGCCGATTGAGGGCGGGATACGGCTTGGGCTGCGCGGTCCTGTCGCGTTGCCGGTAGCGCTTGCGGGTGTATTCAGACTCCAGGATTTCGCCTGGAGCGCGAATATGGCGCGGACATTCCTCGAGCGTGCGGATCGCGACCAGATCGATGCGCGGCTTCGCGACCTGTTCGCCGACTTCTGCGCCCAGCCGATCCCGAGCCGCCTGCTGTCGGTGATCGACCAGCTCGACGAGCCCGCGCCCGCGCCGCGACGCGCCAAGAGCCGCAGGTCCTGATCAGCGGACGGTGACCGCGCTGAGCGGCTCCAGGGTGAACACGTCGCCCATGTCTCCGGCGTCGAGCAGCTTCAGAAGTTTCGCCCGGGCGCGGTTGACGCGGCTCTTGATGGTGCCGATCGCGCAGCCGCAGACCTCGGCCGCCTCCTCGTAGCTGAGGCCCGCCGCGCCCACGAGGATCAGGGCTTCACGATGCTCGTCGGGAAGGTGCGCGAGCGCCGCCTGCAGCGACTGCAGGGCGACGCTGAGGTCCTGGGTGGGCGCGCACTTCAGCGTCGAGGCGTATTCGCCGGTCTCGTCGCGCACCTCGCGCCGGCGGCGCAGCAGGTTGGTGTAGTAGGTGTTGCGCAGGATCGTGAACAGCCACGCGCGCATGTTGGTGCCCGGCGTGAAGCGGTCGCGGTTGGACCAGGCCTTGATCAGGGTCTCCTGCACCAGGTCGTCGGCGTCGGCCCCGTTGTGGCTCAGCGACCAGGCGAACGCGCGGAGCGTGGGGATCAGGCCCACCACCTCGTCACGCCAGCTTGTCGCGGTCGACATCCGCCCTCGTTTCTGTCGGAGCCGGGGTGTGTCCCCGGCATGTCGGCGCTGGGGGAACGTCTCCCCCGATGCATCTGTTCCGGCTTGCAACCGCCGGCAAAAGACCCACGTTCTGGAACGCCGCGCCCCTGGCGGCGTTGGCGATTGTCGGCGGGCGTCCTCTCGCTGAAGGTGGTCGCAAGGGAGCATGCGATGGCGCTTGCCGGAAACGCAGCCGGCCGGTCGACCGAAAAGCTCGGGACGACCGCCCGGCCCCTGGAGCGGTACCTGGCCGTACGGCGCGCCACCGAGACGCTCACGCGGCCGCTGACGCCCGAGGACCAGCTCGCCCAGTCCATGCCGGACGCCAGCCCCACCAAGTGGCACCTGGCGCACACGACCTGGTTCTTCGAGACCTTCCTGCTGATCCCGGGCCTGGCCGATTACAGGCCCTTCGACCCGCGGTTCGGCTATCTGTTCAACTCCTACTACGAGGCGGTGGGGCCGCGGCAGCCGCGCCCGCAGCGGGGCCTGATCACCCGCCCGTCGCTGGACGACGTCCTGGCCTACCGGGGCCATGTGGATGCGGGCATGACGCGCCTGCTGGCGGAGGGGGCAGGGGAGCACGCGGGCCTTCTGGAGCTCGGCCTGGCGCATGAGGAGCAGCATCAGGAGCTGATCCTGATGGACATCCTGCACCTGTTCGCCCAGTCGCCGCTGTCGCCCGCCTACGCTCCGCCCCGGCCGCTGTCGCCGCTCGCCGACCCGGGGCCGGCGGCCCAGGCGGCGTTCCACGGCGGTCTGGCGGAGATCGGCCACGCCGGCGGGGGCTTCGCCTTCGACAACGAAAGCCCGCGCCATAAGGTCTGGCTCGCGCCCTATCGCCTGGCCGACCGGCTGGTCACCAACGGCGAGTGGCTGCAGTTCATGACGGCCGGCGGCTACGAGCGGCCGGAGTTCTGGCTGTCCGCCGGCTGGGAGGCCGTCCAGGCGGAAGGCTGGCGCGCGCCGCTCTACTGGGGGCTGGAAGACGGCGTCTGGCGGACCATGACGCTGACCGGCCGCCGCCCGGTGGACCCGCACGCCCCCGTCGTCCACGTCAGCTTCTACGAGGCGGAGGCCTACGCCGCCTGGGCCGGCGCGCGCCTGCCCACCGAGGCGGAATGGGAACATGCCGTCCGCGGCCTTCCCGTGAGCGGCAATTTCCTCGACCGCGCCCGGCTGGAGCCCGCCCCTGCGCCGGAGGGCGGGGGGCTTCGGCAGATGTTCGGCGATGTATGGGAATGGACCCGCAGCGCGTATTCGCCCTATCCCGGCTTCCACGCCGCCGGTGGCGCCGTGGGCGAATACAATGGCAAGTTCATGGCCGGCCAGTTCGTCCTGCGCGGCGGCGCCTGCGTCACGCCGTCGGGACACGCGAGGGCCACCTATCGCAACTTCTTCGCGCCGCATCAGCGCTGGATGTTCTCAGGGGTGCGCCTGGCCTGGGACGCGGCGCCGGAGGCCGCCGGCCCGGACGACGACTTCGCCGCCGACGTGCACGCCGGCCTCTCGCAGCCCCAGAAGCAGATGCCGCCAAAGTACTTCTACGACGGCGAAGGCTCGCGCCTGTTCGAAGCGATCACGGAGCTGCCGGAATATTATCCGACCCGCACGGAGATCGCCCTGCTGGGCCGGGTCGCCGGCGAGATCTCCGCCGCGATCCCGCCCGGAGGCGCGCTGGTGGAGTTCGGCAGCGGCGCCAGCGTCAAGACCCGCCTGGTCCTCGACGCGGCGCCCCAGATCGCCGTCTACGCCCCGATCGACATCAGCCCCGAGGCGCTCGACGCCGCCGCCGCGGCGATCCGCCGGGACTATCCGAGCTTGACGGTGGCCCCGCAGGCGGAAGATTTCACCACCGCGCTCGCCCTGCCGGCCGAGACCCTGGGGCGGCCGCGCATCGGCTTCTTCCCTGGCTCGACGATCGGCAACTTCACGCCGGCCGAGGCGCAGGCGTTCCTGGAACGCGCGCGCAGCCTGCTGGGCGAGGGCGCGCGCTTCCTGGTGGGCATCGACCTGGTGAAGGATCCCGCCGTGCTGGTCGCCGCCTACGATGACGCGCAAGGCGTCACGGCGGCCTTCAACCTGAACCTTCTCGCCCGCATCAACCGCGAACTCGGCGGCGACTTCGACCTGGCGCGGTTCGCCCATCGGGCGCGGTGGAACGCCGAGGCCAGCCGCATCGAGATGCATCTGGAGAGCCTGGAGGACCAGACGGTGACGGTGCAGGGACGCGCCTACGCATTCCGTCGGGGCGAGACCCTGCACACGGAGAACTCGTACAAGTTCACCGTCGCGGGCTTTTCCGAGCTGGCGCAGGCGGCCGGCTGGCGCATCGAGCGCGTGTGGGAAAATCCCGATCCAGCCTTCGCCGTCGTGCTGCTGGACGCCTGACGCCCACGGAATCAAAAGCCTCTCCCCGTCGGTGGAGGAGAGGTGGGTGTGGGGGTGAACCCCAGAGCCGAGGGGCGTCAGGAGTCGGCGCCGACCAGTTGATCCGTGATCGCCGCGCCAACGTCATCCCAACCCTTCCCCCGTCGAGGGGGAAGGGCTTCGCAGGGAGAATCTAGCTTTCGAGCGTCTTCCCGGGCACCCGGCCGCCGCCGCGGGAGGCTTCGCCGCCCTTGCGGCCCGCCGCTGCGGCGAGGTCACGATCCTTGGCGAAGCTGCGCTTTTCGCCCGGTACGCTGGCGCCGCCCTTGCGCGCAATCTCGCGTCGGCGTTCGGGGTTCATGGCGGCGAACCCGCGGCGGGCCCGCGGCTTGGCGTTGGTTTCGAGGGACATGGGCTGCTCCTGTTCGGTCAACGAAGGGAATCGATCTTGGGCGCGACGCGGGCCACCGCGCGACGGCTGTTGACTGCAAACCCCCAAGGTGCGGCAGAGGTTGCGAGAAAAACGCCCGGAAGGCGAAATCGTTATTCTCTGCGCAGCGCTTCGATCGGATCGAGGCGTGCGGCGCGCCAGGATGGGTAGGCGCCGAACACCAGACCGACCAGGATCGAGAACCCCAGCGCCAGCGGTCCGGCCCAGGCCGGGATCGCCGCCGGCCAGGATCCCAGCCTGGCCATGCCGAGCGCGCCTGCGACGCCGATGGCCAGGCCGATCAGCCCGCCCACCAGCGACAGCGCCACCGCCTCCAACGCGAACTGGATCAGGATGTCGTTGCGCTTGGCGCCCACGGCCATGCGCAGGCCGATCTCGCGCGTGCGCTCGGTCACCGCCACCAGCATGATGTTCATGATGCCGACGCCGCCCACCAGCAGCGACACCGCCGCGACGGCCGCCAGCAGGACGGTGAAGGTGGCCACGGCCGCCTGCGAGGCCTGGAGGATCGAGGCCATGTTCTGGGTGCCGAAGTCGTCGTCCTCGCCCGGGCGGATGCGGTGCTGTTCGCGCAGGACGTTGGTGACGTCCTCCTGCACCCGGTCGAGGATGTCGCCGTCCTCGGCCTTGACGTAGATGTTCATCACCGTATCGCCGCGCAGGCGCCGGCCGACCAGGCGCGAGCGCACCGCCTGCAGGGGCGCCATGATCACGTCGTCCTGGTCCTGGCCGAAGCTGGACTGGCCCTTGGACGCCAGGACGCCGATGACCTCGAACGGCACGGTGCGCACGCGGATCCGCTGACCCACCGGGTCGCCCGTGCCGAACAGGTTGGCGGCCACGGTCTGGCCGATGATCGCCACCTTGCGGCCCTGGCGGGCCTCGCGCTCGTCGAACATCCGGCCCGAGGTCAGGCCGAGGTCGCGGGCGATCATGTAGTCGGGGGTGACGCCCTCGACGCGGGTGCTCCAGTTGGCGCCCTCGGCGACCACCTGGGCCTGGCTGCGCACGATGGGGGCGACGGCGACGACGCCCTCCACTTGCTTGCGGATCGCCTCGACGTCGCCGTCGCGCAGGGAGATGCCGCTGCCGGCCCCCTGGCTCAGGAACCCGCCGCCGCCGCCCAGCCGCGCGGCCGAAGGCTGCACAATGATCAGGTTCGACCCCAGGCTGGCGATGGCCGAGGTCACCCGCTGCTGCGCGCCCATGCCGATGGAGGTCATCATCACCACCGCCGCCACGCCGATCACCACGCCCAGGGAGGTGAGCACGCTGCGCATGGGGTGGGCGACGATGGCGCCGGCGGCGAACCGGACCAGCTCGATCGGCCTCATGGCGCCGCCCTCCGCTCGTCGTGGGTGATGTGGCCGTCCCGGAACGCCACCTGCCGCCGCGCCTCGCCGGCCACGTCCGGGTCATGGGTGACGACCACGAGCGTCAGGCCCTCGGCGTTGAGCTCGCGGAACAGGGCCAGCACCTCCTGGCCGGTGTGGGTGTCCAGCGCCCCGGTGGGCTCGTCGGCGAGCAGCAGGTCCGGCGCATTGGCCAGGGCGCGGGCGATGGCCACCCGCTGCTGCTGGCCGCCGGAGAGCTGGGTGGGCCTGTGGCCCATGCGCGCGCCCAGGCCCACGCGGTCCAGCATGGCGCTCGCCCGTCCGCGCCGCTCGCCCGGCGCGACGCCCGCATAGATCATCGGCAGCTCGACGTTTTGCAGTGCGGTCAGCCGGGGCAGCAGCTGGAAGGACTGGAACACGAAGCCGATCCGCCGGCGGCGGAACTCCGCCAGCTGGTCGTCGTCGAACGATCCCACGTCCTCGCCGGCGAAGGCGTAGGTTCCCGATGTGGGCCGGTCGAGCCCGCCCAGGATGTTCATCAGCGACGACTTGCCCGAGCCGGAGGGACCGACGACGGCCACATACTCGCCGCGCGCGATCTCCAGGCTGACCCCGTCCAGCGCCGCCACGCGCTCCTCGCCCATGACATAGACCTTGCGGAGGTCGTTGAAGGCGATCATCCGGCGGCCTAGGTCCGGTTGCGGGCCTGGCCGCCGCCGGCATTGCCGCCGCCGCCGGCCGGGCCGCCGAAGGGGCTGCGGGCCTGCGCCTTGGGCTTGGGGCCGCCGCCGGTGATCACCTGGTCGCCCGGCTTCAGGGCGCCGGTGGTGATCTCGGTGAAGCTGCCGTCGGTGGCGCCGGTGCGCACCGGCACAGGCTGCGGCTTGCCGTCGCGCAGCACCCAAAGGACGCCGGCCGCCCCGCCGCGCCGGCCGCGGGTCTCGGCGAAGGCGGCCCGCAGGGCGGCGAGCTTGGTCTTCTGCTCCGGCTTCAGCACCGCCTCCAGCTTCTTGAAGGCCGCGTCGTTGATCTTGCGCACCGTCTCGCGGGCGGCCTTGCGGTCGCCGCCAGCGGCGGAGAAGGCGGCCATCACCTGCGGGCGCATCTCGGCCTGGATCGCCTCCCACGCCTTCTGCTGGCCGGCGTCGAGGTCGAGCTGCTTGCCGAGCTGGGCCATCATGCCGCGACCGCCGCCCTGGCCGCCGCCGCCCGGGCCGCGCCCGCCCGGCCCGCCCGGTCCCACCATCACCGGCCCGCCGCCCATACCGGGCGGCCCGCCGAAGCCCGGGCGTCCCGGCTGCTGCGCAGCGCCTGCGGGGGTCCAGCGCAGGGCCGACACCGGGGCTTTCAGCACGTTGGGCCGGGTCTCCAGGATGATGTCGGCGTTGGCGGTCATGCCGGGCAGCAGCCGGCCGCTGGGATTGTCCGCCTCGGCCATCACCACATAGGCGACCACGTTCTGTTCGGTCACCGGCTGCTTGCGCACCTGGGTGACGATCCCCTCGAAGTTGTCGTCCGGGAAGGCGTCGACGGTGAAACGGACGCGCTGGCCCTCCTGCACCTGGCCGATGTCGGCCTCGTCGATCGAGATCTTCACCTCCACCTTGGAGAGGTCCTGGGCGATGCGGAACAGCACCGGCGCCTGCAGGCTGGCCGCCACCGTCTGGCCGGGCTCGATCTGCCGGTCCACCACCACCCCGTCGATCGGCGCGACGATCACCGTGCGCGAGAGATCCACGCGGGTGCTGCGCAGCGCCGCCTGGCTCTGGCCGATGCGGGCGCGCTGGGCCTCCACGCCGGCGGCGGTGTTCAGGTAGGCGGCCTTGGCGAGGTCCAGCACCGAGGGGGAATAGATCCCCTGGGCCACCAGGGTCTTCTTGCGATCGTAGTCGGCCCTGGCCTGGGCGGCCTGGGCCTCGGCCTGCCGCAGGGCGGCCGCGCCGGCGGCGATGTCGGCCTGGCCCTGGGCGACGCGGCTCTCATAGGTCTGCGGGTCCAGGACCGCCAGCACCTGGCCCCTCTTCACCTGGTCGTTGAAGTCGACCAGCACCTGGCGGATCTGGCCGGAGATCTGCGAGCCCACCTCGACGGTGACCAGGGCCTGCAGGGTTCCCGACGCCGACACCGAGCGGGTGATCGCGCCGCGCTCGAGGCTGGCGGTGCGATAGGGCTCCTTCGGCGCCTTCGGCCGGAGCTGACAGGCGGCCGCGCCGGCCACGACCACGCCCAGCAGCACCAGGACGGCGATCAGCGGCCTGGAAATCCGCCGCTTGCGCCGGATCGGCTGGGAAGGCGAAGAACTCATAGGGACGAAACACTCCAGTGCGGACCGAACGGACCGTGCAGGCGCGGGAAGATGAACGAGCCTCGCTGAACGGCCGCTGACGCCCCGGTCCCTGCGCCGTTCAGACCAGTTGCGGGTTGCGGCGGGATTTCAACGGTGAAGCTCAACCATTTCCGTCGCCGCCGGTCAGCCGATCGGCAGCAGCACCCGCGCGGTGAGGCCGCCGCCCTTGCGGTTCAGCAGCGCCACGTCGCCCCCATGGCCGCGGGCGATGGAGCGGACCACGGCCAAGCCCAGGCCGATGCCGCCGGTCTGGCGGCTGCGCGACGGCTCGCGGCGGTAGAAGGGCTCGAACACCCGCTCGGCGTCCTCCGGCGGGATCCCGGGGCCGTCGTCGTCGATCTCCACCACGGCGCTGGCCTCCTCGCGGAAGATCCGCGCCCGGGCCGCGCCGCCGAACTTCACGGCGTTGTCCAGGAGGTTGGTGAACAGCCGCCGGAGCGCCACGGGATCGCCGTCCAGCACCACCTTCTCGCCGGTGGCGACCTCGGTCTTCGATCCGGTCTCGGCCATCTCGTCGCAGAGGCTTTCCAGCAGCGAGGAGAGCTCCAGCGGCGTGCGCTCGCCGTCGCGGGTGGCGTCGCGCACGAAGGTGAGAGTGGCCGAGATCATCGCCTCCATCTGGTCGATGTCGGCCGCCATCTTGGCGCGCGCGTCGTCCGGCGCGCTCTCGATGCGGAAACGCAGGCGGGTGAGGGGGGTGCGCAGGTCGTGCGCGATGGCGCCCACCATGGCGGTGCGGTCCTCGACGTAGCGGCGGAGCCGCTCCTGCATCTCGTTGAAGGCGCGCACCGCGACGTCGATCTCCTTCGACCCCTTCAGCGCCAGCGGCGGGGCGCGGGGGTCGCGGCCCAGGCGCTCGGCGGCGTTGGCGAACAGCCGCAGGGGCGCGGCCAGGCGGCGGGAGAACATGTAGGCGAAGGGCGCCATGGCCAGGGTGGACAGCACGAACCACAGCATCATCCGCTGCTGCCAGGCGCTCAGGCCCACGCCGGGGTCGGGCCGCACGATGCGCCAGCGGCCGTCGGCCTGGGCCACGCCCACCTCGAACGGAGCGACCAGGAAATGCTCCTCGCCCTCGCCGGCGCCCTGCTGGGCCATCCGGGCGCGCAGGATCCGGAACACCCGGCGGTCGGAGAACGGGCCGCGGTGGGCGCCGATGACCACCCGGTCCACCGGCACGGCGAGGTCGCGGGCCAGGGCCGCGCGGATCGCGGCGGCCTTCTCGATGTCCAGCAGCTCCGTCGGCGGGTTCGACGAGAACTTGGTGGTGAGCGGGCGCCGCTCGCCCACCGAGGGCGCGGCGCCGCGGAAGGTCTGGACCACTTCGCTCAGCCGGTAGAAGTCCGGGACCGGCGGGGGCAGGTTGACGATCAGCAGGACGGTGATGATCTGGGCGGCCAGCAGGCTCAGACCGATCAGCGCGATGAGCTGCGCGAACAGGGAGCCGGTGTTGCGGCCGCGCCAGAGGGCCCTCATCCGCGTTTCACCCTCGGCGTGAACATGTAGCCCTCGTTGCGGATCGTGCGGATCAGGTCCTGGCCGCCGCCGCCGTCGTCCAGCTTGCGCCGCAACCGGCTGATCTGCACGTCGATGGCCCGGTCGAAGGCGTCGGAATCGGGTCCCCGCGCGAAATCCAGCAGCTGGTCGCGGGTCAACACCCGCTGCGGCCGCTCGGTGAAGGCGCGCAGCAGCGAGAACTCGCCGCTGGAAAGGTTGACCACCACGCCCACCGGCGAGCGCAGCTCGCGCCGCACCAGGTCGAAGCGCCAGCCGGCGAACTCGCAGCCGGCGGCGGCGCCCCCGGCGACGCTGCGCTGCTCGGAGCGGCGCAGCACCGCGCGCACGCGCGCCAGCAGCTCGCGCGGATTGCACGGCTTGGCCAGGTAGTCGTCGGCGCCCAGCTCCAGCCCCACGATGCGGTCGGTGTCCTCGCCCATGGCCGAGAGCATGATGATCGGCGGGCCCTCGCCGTGCGCCAGCCGCCGGCACACGGCCAGCCCGTCCTCGCCCGGCATCATCACGTCGAGCACGATCAGGTCCACCGGACCGCGCTCGATCGCCTGGTCCATTTCCCGGGCGTCGGCGGCGGTCTCCACCTGGTAGCCGTGCTTGCCCAGGAAGTCCGAGACCACGTCGCGGATTCCGGGATCGTCGTCGACCATCAGTATGCGGGCCGGGGCGGCGGGGTCTTCGGCGGCTTTGTCCATGCGCGGCATGTTCACGCCCTCGCGTAACGGTCAGATTTCATGTCTGAAAGGAGGCGACACGCAGCTATCCCGCCAGAACCGCGTCGGCCACGAAAGGGTTCGTCTGCCGCTCGCGCCCGAAGGTCGACATGGGACCGTGCCCGGGCACGAAGGCCACGTCGTCGCCCAGCGGCCAGAGCTTGCCGGTGATGGAATCGATCAGCTGCTGGTGGTTCCCCCGCGGGAAGTCGGTGCGGCCGATCGAGCCCTGGAACAGCACGTCGCCCACCTGCGCAAACCGCGCCTCGCGGTGGAAGAAGACCACGTGGCCCGGCGTGTGGCCGGGGCAATGGAAGACCTCGAACTCGGTCTCGCCCAGGGTGACGCGGTCGCCGTCGCCCAGCCAGCGGTCGGGGATGAAGGGCCGCGCCTCTGGCATCCCGAACTGCTTGCCGGAGGCCTCCATGCGGTCGATCCAGAAGGCGTCGTCCGGATGCGGGCCTTCGATCGGCGCGCCGGTGACGTCCTTGAGCTCAGCGGTGGCGCCGGCGTGGTCCAGGTGGCCGTGGGTGACCCAGATCTTCTCCAGCACCAGCTCGTGCTGCATCAGCGCCTGCAGCAGCCGGGGCAGTTCGCCGCCCGGATCGATGATCGCCGCCTTGTTGGTCCTGGCGCACCAGACGATGGTGCAGTTCTGCTGCAACGGGGTCACCGGGGCGATCAGCGCCCGTATCGGCGGGGTCGTGGCGTTCAAGTGCGGGTCCTTTCGAAGCCCGCCGAAGATCGGGCATTCCGGGCCATTGTGAAAGGGCCGCGGGCCGCGACGTTGCCGCAGGCGCCGACGCATGCCTAATCTTGGCGGCGAGCCTGGAGTCTCAGGCCTTGAGTCCCCGGGGGATCATCCGCTCATGAAGCTGTTCACCAAGAAGCCGATCGAGGTCATTCTCGCCGAGGGCGTCGACGAAGGCGAATACACTCTCAAGCGCGGCCTGGGGCCCATCGGCCTCACATCCCTGGGGGTCGGTTCGATCATCGGCGCGGGGATCTTCGTGCTGACCGGTCAGGCGGCGGCGACCCATGCGGGGCCGGCGATCGTGCTCTCCTTCATCCTGGCCGGCGTGGTCTGCGCGCTTGCGGCGCTCTGCTACGCCGAGCTGGCCTCGATGATCCCCGTCGCCGGCTCGGCCTACACCTACACCTACGCGACCCTGGGCGAGTTCGTCGCCTGGCTGATCGCCTGGGACCTGATCATCGAGTACCTGTTCGCCGCCTCCACGGTCTCGGTGGGCTGGTCCGGGTACTTTACGGGGCTGATGGAGCAGATCGGGGTGGTGATTCCCCACGCGCTCAACCAGGCCCCCTTCACGGTGGAGAAGGGCTTCCACCTCGTGCCCACGGGCGCCATCCTCAATGTGCCGGCCGTAGCGATCATCATGCTGATGGCCGGCGTGCTGGTCGCGGGCATCACCGAATCGGCGAACGTCAACAACGTGATCGTCGCCATCAAGGTCGGCGTCGTGCTCCTGGTGATCGTCTTCGGGTTCATGTACGTGAACCCGGCCAACTGGGTCCCGCTGATCCCCGACCAGGTCACCGATCCCGCCACCGGGACGCAGCGCTATGGCCTGCCGGGGATCTTCACGGCGGCCGGGGTGATCTTCTTCGCCTATATCGGCTTCGAGACCGTCTCCACCGCCGGCCAGGAATGCCGCAACCCGCAGCGGAACATGCCGATCGGCATCCTGGCGGCGCTGGGGATCTGCACCGTCCTCTACATCCTGATGAGCCTGGTGATCACCGGCCTGGCCCCCTACACCATGCTCAACACCGCCCGGCCGGTTTACGCCGCCGTCGACTATGTCGGATCGCAGCTGGCCTGGCTGAAGCCGGTGGTGACCGTCGGCGCGACGGTGGGCCTGGCCTCCACCATCCTGACGCTGCTCTACGGCCAGTCGCGGATCTTCTACGCCATGTCCCGCGACGGCCTGCTGCCGGCGATGTTCTCCAAGGTGAGCCCCAACCGGCGCACGCCCTTCGTCGGAACCCTGCTGACGGCGGCGTTCGCGGCCTTGCTGGGCGGCCTGTTCCCCATCGGCCTCCTGGGCGAGCTGGTCTCGATGGGCACCCTCCTGGCTTTCGCCCTGATCTGCGGCGGCGTGATCTACCTCAGGATCAAGGAGCCGAACCTCAAGCGGACCTTCAAGACGCCGTTCATCTGGGTCGTCGCCCCGCTCGGCGTGGCGTCCTGCCTCTATCTGGTGGCCAGCCTGCCGGCCGCCACCTGGGTGCGGCTGTTCGTCTGGATGGCGGTCGGGCTGGTGGTCTATTTCGGCTATGCCTACGGCCACTCCCGCTTCCACGAGAAGAAGAAGCTGGCGGCGGCGGCGCCGGCGGAGTGACTTGCCGCCCGCGGCTGGTCGTCTAGACCCGCGGGCGCATGCTTCCGATCCACGACGTCCTCGACGCGCTGCAGGCCGCGCTCTCGGCGCATACCAGCGCGGTGCTGGTGGCGCCGCCAGGGGCCGGCAAGACCACCGTGGTCCCGCTGGCGCTGCTGGGGGCGCCCTGGCGAGGCGACGGGCGGATCCTGGTGCTGGAGCCGCGCCGGCTGGCCGCCCGGGCGGCGGCGGAGCGGATGGCGCGCACGCTGGGCGAGGCGGTGGGCGAGACGGTGGGGTTCCGGGTGCGCCTGCAGTCGCGCGTCTCGGCCCGCACCCGCATCGAGGTGGTCACCGAGGGCGTCTTCACCCGCATGATCCTGGCCGACCCCGGGCTCTCCGGCGTGGCCTGCGTGATCTTCGACGAGTTCCATGAGCGCAGCCTGGACGCCGACCTCGGCCTGGCGCTGGCCCGCGACAGCCAGGGCCTGGTGCGCGACGACCTGCGCCTGCTGGTGATGTCGGCCACCCTCGACGGCGCGGCGGTGGCGCGCCTGCTGGACGGCGCGCCGGTGGTGGAGAGCGTCGGCCGCAGCTTCCCCGTGGAGACCCGCCACCTCGGGCGCGATCCCCGCCAGCGCCCCGAGGACGCCGTGGTCCGGGCGGTGGAGAAGGCGCTCGCCGAGGAGAGCGGCGGCGTGCTGGCCTTTCTGCCGGGGCAGGGGGAGATCCGCCGAGCCGCCGAGGCCCTGGCCGAGCGGCTGCGCCGCCCGGACGTGGATGTGGCGCCCCTCTACGGCGCCCTCGACCCTGCCGCCCAGGACCGCGCCATCGCCCCGTCCCCGCCCGGCCGGCGCAAGGTGGTGCTGGCCACCGCCATCGCCGAGACCAGCCTGACCCTGGAGGGCGTGCGCGTGGTGGTGGACTGCGGCCTGTCGCGCGTGCCCCGCTTCGATCCGTCCAGCGGGCTCACCCGGCTGGCCACCGTCCGCGTCAGCCGCGCCGCCGCCGACCAGCGCCGCGGCCGGGCGGGACGCACCCAGCCCGGCCTCTGCTACCGCCTGTGGGACGAGGCCGAGACCCGCGCCCTGCCGGCCTTCGCCGACCCGGAGATCCTGGACGCCGACCTTTCGGGCCTGGCCCTCGACCTCGCCCGCTGGGGCGCGCGCGACCCCGCCGACCTGGCCTTCCTCGACCCGCCGCCGGCGGCGGCCTTCGCCGAAGCGCGCAGCCTGTTGCGCCGGCTGGAGGCCATCGATGCGGCCGGCGTGCTGACGGCGCACGGCGAGGCCCTCGCCACGTTTCCGCTGGCGCCGCGGCTGGCGCACATGGTCCTGAAGGCCGCGGGCTCCGGCCAGGCCCCCCGCGCCGCCCGCATCGCCGCCCTGGTGACCGAACAGGGCCTTGGCGGCCGCGACGTGGACCTGCGCCACCGCCTGGAAGCCTTCGAGCGCGACCGCTCGCCGCGGGCCCGCGACGCGCGCGCGCTGGCCGAGCGCTGGACGGGGCTGGCCGGGAAGAGGGGAACCGGCGAGCCGGTGGAGGACGGGCTGCTGCTCGCCTATGCCTATCCCGAGCGGATCGCCCGGGCGCGCGGGCCGCTGGGCGAGTTCCAGCTGGTGGGCGGCAGAGGGGCCTTCGTCGAGCCCACCGACGCCCTGGCGCGGGAACCCTGGCTGGCGGTCGCCGAACTGGGCGGCGGCGAGCGGCGCGACCGCATCCTGCTGGCCGCCCCGGCGCCCGAGCCCGCCCTGCTGGCCGCCTTCGCCGACCAGCTGGAGACCGAGACGCGCCTGGAGGACAGCCCGGGCGGGCGCCTGCGCGCCAGGACGCTGACCCGCCTGGGCCGGCTGGTGGTGCGCGAGCGCGTGGACGACAACCCGGACCCGGCGCTGGTGGCCGAGGCGCTGGCCGAGCGGGTGCGCGCCGAGGGCCTGGGCGCGCTGGCCTGGGGCCCCGCGGCCCAGGCGCTGCGCGAGCGGGCGGCGTTCCTGCGGGGACGGGAAGGGGCGGCGTGGCCCGACCTCTCGGACGCCGCGCTGATCGCGCGCCTGGACGACTGGCTGACGCCGCTGCTGAGCGGCGTCCGCTCGCTGGCGGCGCTGACCCCCGACGTCCTCGACGGCGCCCTGCGCGGCCTGGTCCCCTACGACCAGCGGCGTCGGCTGGAGGAGTCGGCGCCGACGCACTGGACCGCGCCCACCGGCCTGCGCCATCCGATCGACTACGCGGCCGAGGGCGGCCCGCGGGTCGAGGTGCGGGTGCAGGAGGTTTTCGGCCTGGCGACCCATCCGACCGCGGCGGGCGCGCCCCTGACGCTGGCGCTGCTCTCGCCCGCCCGCCGCCCGGTCCAGACCACCCAGGACCTGCCCGGTTTCTGGCGCGGCTCCTGGAAGGACGTGCGCGCCGAGATGCGTGGCCGCTATCCCAAACATCCCTGGCCGGAGGATCCCGCCGCCGCCCAGCCCACCACCCGGGCCAAGCCGCGCAGCTAGGAAGACGCGACGTCTCGACAACCGGGCGCGCGCGCCCCACATGCGACCTTCACAGCTTCGAGGACGCCTTGGTCACCGGCCAGACTCCCGCCCCCCAGACTCCCGCCCCCTTGTCGAACGTCCTCGAAGCCCTGACGCGTTCGGAGGGCGAGCGGCTGTCGCTGGATCAGGCGCTGCACGCGCTCGGCGACCGGTCCTACGGCGGCGTCCTGCTGGTCCTGACCCTGGTGTCGCTCTGCCTGCCGCCGGGCCTATCGGTCGTCCCCGGGGCTCCGCTGGCGCTGGTCGGGCTGCAGCTGATGTTCGGCCGCCACGATCCCTGGGTGCCGCGGCTGGTCCGCGACCGCAGCCTCGACCGGCGGCGCGCCAGCCGGGTGTTCGCGAAGATCGAGCCCACGCTGCAGCGCGTGGAACGCTTTCTGCGGCCAAGGCTCCCGGCTTTGCTCGGCCCGGCCCACGTGCGCCTGGTGGGGCTAGGCTGCGTCGTCCTCTCGGCGCTGATGATCGTGCCGATCCCGCTGGCCCATTCCACCGCCGGCCTGGGACTGATCGCCTTTGCGCTGGGCCTGATCGCCGAGGACGGCGCGGCGTTGCTGGCCGGGTGGGGGATGACCCTGGCCTGCGGGTCCATCCTCCTGGGCGAATTCGCCGTCGGCAGGAGTTTGGGCGCGCATTTCCTGTAGAGCGTGACAGCTGAAAGTGTGTGCGGTTTCGGCGCCCGTCACGCTCCGTTTTCAATGAGTTACTGAGCATGTTTGGTCGCCAAACATGCTCTGGGGGAGCCAAAACGAGCTCGGATCGTTTTTTGCGGCGCCAGGAGCGCCGCATGTCCTTCAACCGGGTTTTTGCAGACATCGCCAGCCGGACCGCCAAGGCCACGGGAAGCCCCTGGGCCTTCGTGATCTGCCTAACCATTGTGGTGGTCTGGGCCGTCTCCGGACCGCTGTTCAAGTTCTCCGACACCTGGCAGCTGGTCATCAACACCGGCACCACCATCGTCACCTTCCTGATGGTGTTCCTGATCCAGAACACCCAGAACCGCGACAGCCTCGCCATCCAGGCCAAGCTGGACGAACTGATCCTCACCTCCGACGCCGAGAACGAATTCATCGGCATCGAGAAGCTCACCGACAAGGAGCTTGAGACCCTGCAGATGCGCTGCGCCAAGGCGGCCGAGGCGCATGAGCGGATGGCGGCCAAGGCGAAGGCCGTGATGTCCGCCCGGGAGAAGTCCTCCCTGGCCGACACGCCGAAGCGCGCCGCGGCGGCGGCCAAGCCGCGCAGACGCCCACCGTCCCGGCGGACCGCCACGTCGACCTAGCTCGTCATGGAGTCCGCAACCGAGCCCCGAGATCATTTCACCCCGCACCGGATTCTGACCTTCGGCGCGACCCTCGTCGGACGCCCGGCGGCCCTGGGGGTGCTGTTGATCTACGCCGGCGTCTGGCTGGCGTGGGACCGCGGAAACATCGGCTGGGGCGGCGTCGCGACGCTGCTGACGCTGGCCATGACCATCGTCATCCAGGGCGCGCAGAACCGCGACACCGCCGCCCTGCAGGCCAAGCTCGACGAGTTGATCCGGGCGGTGGAGGGCGCGCGCGAGGACTTCGTCGAGCTCGACCGCAAGGAGACCGACGAAATCGAGGCCGCCCGCGAGCATATGCGCGAACACGCGGAAAGCGGTTAGGATGGCGGCGGCTGTTCGAGACCGGCGGCCGTCAGAGGAGAGCGCATGGCGCGGATCCTGATCGTCGACGACGATCCCATCTGCCGCGCCATAGCCGGCGAGGCGCTGAGCGCGGCCGGCCATGACTGCCAGGAAGCCGAGGATGGCGACGTGGCCCTGGAGCGGCTCCAAAGCGAATCAGTCGAGCTCGTGCTCACCGATCTGCTGATGCCGAACAAGGAGGGCATCGAGACGATCATGGAGATCCGCAAGCAGTGGCCGACGGTGAAGATCGTCGCCATGTCCGGCGGCTCCGGCCACGCCGAGCCCGACCAGCTCTTGCGCATGGCCGCGAGCCTGGGGGCCGATGCGACCCTCATCAAGCCGGTGCGCGCGGGCCCGCTCGTGGAGACCGTCGAGCGGGTGCTGAAGGGCTAGGCGTTCTGGGTCTCCCGCGCGTCGCCGGTGTCGCCGTATTCCCGTTGCTCAGGCCGTGACGGAGTAGATCATGATCCCGGTGGCCACGGCGAGGTTCAGACTGTCGGCGCGCCCGCGCATGGGGATCTTGACGTTGACGTCGCAGAGCGCGGCCATCTGCGGCGGCAAGCCCTGCTGCTCGTTGCCCATCAGGATCATCACCGGCGCCTGGCGCTCGGCTGTGCGGTAGTCGGCGCTGGCGCTGAGCAGGGTTCCCACCACCGAGCCCGGCCAGCCCTGCCGCCAGCGGGCGAACGCGGCCTCGTCGGCCCGGGTCAGGGCGACGGCGAAGATCGAGCCCATGGTGGCCCGCACCGCCTCCACGGAATAGGGATCGCAGCACTCGCCCACCAGGATCACGCCGCCGCCGCCCGCCGCGTCCAGGGTGCGGATGATGGTGCCCAGGTTGCCCGGATCGCGCACCCGGTGCAGGGCGACCCAGCAGGGCGCCTTCCGGGGCTCCAGGGCGGCAAGGTCGGTGAACCGCTGCCGGAACACGCCCACCACCGCCTGCGGATTGTCGCGGCGGGAGACCTTGGCGAGGATCTCCGGCGTCACCTCGATCACCTCGCCGCGAGCGGCTTCCGTCGCTGCAATGGCGCGGGCGAGCAGGGGATGGCCCTGCGCCTCGCGGCCGTAGAGCAGGATCACCGGCGGCGCCCCCAGCTCCACCGCCTCGGTGACGATCTTCAGGCCTTCGGCGACGAACAGGCCCGTCGAGTCGCGTTCCTTGCGCAGGTGCAGGGCGCGCACGGCCTTCACCGTGGGATTGGTCAGGGAGGTGACGGCGCGCCCGCTCACGCCGTCCACCGGGCGTAGAAGGAGAGCCCGATCTGCCGGTCGCCGGATTCCTCCACCAGCGCCAGTTCGCCCCAGTCCAGGGTTCCGCCCCGCGCGCGCAGCACTTCGGCCAGCAGGCCGGCCAGAGCCGCCCCGGAAATCCGCGCGGCGTAGGCGTTGAGGATCAGGAACGACGCCTGCTCCGACAGCAGCGCGCCGCAGATGCGCGCCATTTCCGGCAGGTCCTCGAACAGCCGCCAGACCTCCCCGCCGGGGCCGCGGCCGTACTTGGGCGGGTCCAGGATGATCCCCTCGTAGCGGGAGCCGCGGCGTTCCTCGCGCTGGACGTATTTGCGCGCGTCCTCGCAGATCCAGCGCACCGGCCGCCCACCCAGGCCCGAGAGCTCGGCGTTCTCCCGCGCCCAGGCGATCGCCTTCTTCGAGGCGTCCACGTGGGTGACCGCCGCGCCGGCCGCCGCGCATACCAGGCTGGCGACGCCCGTGTAGCCGAACAGGTTCAGCACCCGCGGCTGTCCGCCCGCCGCGCGGACGCGGGCGTCCAGCCAGGCCCAGTTGGCCGCCTGCTCCGGAAAGAAGGCCAGGTGGCGGAAGGGCGTGAAGCGGGCGTTGAACCTGACCGCGCCCCAGGTGAGTGGGGTCGCCTCCGCCGGCCGTGCCGTGAACCGCCAGCGGCCCGCGTCCTCCTCGTCGGCGGGGTCGAACACGGCGTCGGCGGCGTCCCACTCGGCCTGCGGCAGCCGTGGCCCCCACAGGCACTGGGGCTCGGGCCGCACCACCCGATAGGGGCCGTAGCGTTCCAGCTTGCGCCCATGGCCCGAGTCCAGCAGCGCATAGTCCGCCCAGCCCTGCGTGCGCATGACCCCGGGGGCGTCGGCGACAATGGGGGCGGAGAGGCTCATCGGGGCGGCTTACGCAGCGCCGCCGCGCTTGTCACGCGGCGGCTTTTGGGGTCCTTGCAGTCCAACCTTCAGCAGGGAGACAGAACGTGGCGGCGGCGGCTCCGACCTCGCGGCGCTCGGCGCGCAAGGCCAAGGGCGACGGCCACCAGCGTCGCGGCGAGATCCTGGAGGCCGCCGGGCGCGTCTTCCTGGTCCATGGCCACCACGGGGCCACCATGCGCCGGATCGGCGAGGCGGCGGGCCTGTCCACCACCGCCCTCTACAAGCATTTCCCCGACAAGGACGCGATCCTGCGGGAGATCTGCCAGGAGACCCTGGGCGAGCTGCTGGCGCGTAACGTGGAGATCGCCGCACGGCCGCGGGATGCGGCCGACCGCGTGCTCGCGATGCTGGAGGCCTACATGCGCTGGGCCCTGGCCCACCCGCAGGCCTACAGCCTGGTCTATGTCTCGCCCACGGGGCGGGGCATGTGGTCGGAAGGGACCACCGACCTCAGCCGGCGGGCCTATGAGATCTATCGCGACGTGGTGCGCGAGATCGCCGCGGCCGGACGGCTGCGGGCGGGCGATCCGGATGCGGCGGCGCAGGCGACCTGGATGGCCTGCCATGGGGTGGTGGCGCTGCTGATCGCCCGGCCGGGGTTCGATTGGGCGCCGACCGAGGCCTTGATCGCCACGGCGCTCCAGACCCTGGCCGGCGGCCTGACCGCCGGCGGGGCCTAGTTGCCGTTGCCGCCTATGGCGTAGCTGAAGCCCGGCTGGATCGGCAGCAGGTCGCGGAAATACTGCTGCACCGCCAGGTTCGCCTTGGCGATCCCGCTGCGTGGCACGAAGACCACGTCGAATCGTCGCAGGGGCGCCAGGTCCGCGCCGCCCGCCTGGAAGCCGCGCGCCAGGTTGATCTGCCGGATCATGCCGCGCCCGTCGGCGCCGCGGCGCAGGATGATCACACGGCTGGCGTCGGCCGTAGGCTTGTAGCCCCCCGCCTGCATGATGGCGCGCAAGGCGTCAGAATCGCCCACCATGTCGAAGACGCCCGCGTTGACCACCTCGCCGCCCACGAACACCTTCAGCGGCGCGGCCTTCGGCGCGACGTTCACGTCCGGACGCAGGAGCTGCGTCGAATAGGCCTGGGCGACGCTGCGCTGCACCTCGTCGATGGTCCGGTCGGTCACCATCACCGGGGCGATCAGCGGCAAGGCGATTCGCCCGTCCGGCTGCACCGTGACGGTCTTGGTCAGCTCCGGCGCCGAGACCACGGCCACCTCGACCTCGTCGCCGGGATAGAGCCGGTAAGGCGGTTCGGCGTCCGACCAGTCGGCGTAGGGGATGTCGGCGAACCCCTGGCCGCTGGGGCCCGGCGACGCGCCCGCGGAGGCGCAGCCGCTCAGAAAGAGCCCGGCGAGGAGCAGGAGGCGGCGGGTGGGGCGCAGGCGTTCGTCCATGCCGCAAAGGTTAAGGAGAATGGGTAACGGACCGTTAATCGCGCGAGGCGAGGGTGGCGGCGAACCCGATCTGGTCCCCTGGAATCAGCATGGCCGCCCCTGGCGCAAGGACATCGAGGCCGCACGACCCGCCGCTGTCCGGGACCGGGACGGTGCGCACCCGCTATGACTGGTGGGACATGCCCGCCATGTTGTGGCGCGAGCGCGGGCTGATGGCCCTGGTGTTCGTGGTGCTGTTCGTGCTCGGCGCCGCCGGCGCTATGACGCTGAAGAAGTCCTATCCCGCCTATTCCAGCGTCCTGGTGCGCCTGGGCCAGGAATATGTCTATGAGCCGCGGGCGGGCGATGCGGGCCGCGGCGCGGTGCCGGACGCCGACACCGTCATCCAGTCCGAAACCGAGATCCTCTCCAGCCAGCACCTGAAGCAGCGGGTGATCGAGCGGCTGGGGCTGGGGGCCATCTATCCCGAGCTCGCCAGGTCCTACGCATCGGCCGACCCGGCGCAGAAACGCAAGATCATGGGCGACGCCCTGCAGGCCTTGTCGCAGAACTTCAAGGTGGCGACCGCGCCGGACACGCCGATCATCCGGGTCAGCTTCAACCACCGGGAGCCGGAGACGGCGGCGAAGGTGCTCAACACCCTGCTGGAGGAATATCTGATCTATCGCCGCAACGTGCTCTCTGAAGCGACGTCGCCGGCGCTGGAGGCGCAGCGGGTCAACTTCGAGAAGGCGCTGTCGCGGGCCGACGACGCCTACGAGCAGTTCCTGAATTCCAACCGCATCGGCGACTTCACGGCCGAAAAGGCCTCGCTCAGCCAGCTCCAGGCCCAGATCGAGCAGCAGAAGTACCAGACCGACGCCCAGCTGCAGGACCGGCTCGGGCGGCTGGCCACCCTGGACGGCCAGCTCAGCCAGGTCGCCCCCGAGGTGGGCCTGTTCCGCGACCAGAACAACACCGGCCCGGACAAGCTGGTGCAGCTCAAGGTCCAGCGCGAGGAGCTGCTCAGCCGCTACCGGCCCGACGCGCGGCCGGTGACGGAGATCGACGCCCAGATCGCCCAGCTGGAGGCCGCCATCGCCTCGGGGCGGACGCGGGGCGAGGGGGCCCGGCGGTTTGGCGTCAACCCCGTCTACCAGACGGTGCAGACCGAGAAGATCCAGCTGTCGGCCGAGGTCCAGGCCCTTCGCCAGGCGCGCACCGAGCTGGAGAAACAGGTCCAGCAGGTCACCGACCGGCGCATCAAGCTCGCCGCCCTGGAACCCACCTTCCAGGAGCTCAGCCTCGACCGCGACGTGCTGCAGGCCAACGTGCGCGACTTCACCGTCCGTGAGCAGCAGAGCCGCGCGGCCCAGGAGATCGCCGCCTTCTCCAACGACTCCATCCGCATCGTCGAACGCGCGCTGCCGCCCACCAAGGGCACGAGCCTGCAGAAGCCGGCGTTCGTGCTGGCCTTCCTGTTCGCGGGCTTCTCGGCGATCTGCGCGGGCCTGCTGCGCGCCTTCCTGCGGCCGGGGCTGCCGACGCCGCGGGCGGCGTCGCGCACCCTGGACCTGCCGGTGCTGGGCGCCGCGCCGATGAAGGCGTGAGCGGCGCCCAGGACCAATGGCCGCTGCTCGCAGCGCGCCAAGATGCGCTAGTGTGCTGGATCTGAAGTTCGCCCGCATCTGGGGTCGGGGGCGATGCGAACTTCAGATCCAAGAAGCACACTAGAAACATAGATTTGCAAGTGTCCTTATCGATTCCGAAGTTCGTCGGAGCCCGCCACGCGCGCTTGCGAACTTCGGAATCGGGACACTAGGTTGAAGGCCTTTCCGGGTGCGCGATTCGACCATGGTGGACCTCAGCGTCGAGATGGCGGAGCTCTGGACGTCCCTCGGGACGCCACAGCCCGGCCGACCGCTGGTGATCCAGGTGGTCGCCGGCCGCCAGGGGGAGGGGACCTCCACCGTCGCCCGCGAGCTCGCGCTCTACGCCGCCAAGGGCGCCAACCGTTCGGTCTGGCTGGTGGACGTGGACCTGCTCGCCTCGCCGCAGCATGCGGCGATCCGTAGCGATCCCGACCGCTTCGGCGAGTTGGGCGAGGCGGTGGCCGCCACCCCCGACGGCTCCATGTTCTTCACCGTCCAGCCTGGCGCCAGGACCTCCGACGGCATGCCCTGGCCTGACGCCGCCTTCCTGGCCGCCCATCGGGTGGGCAAGGCCCGTTGGTGGGTGACCCGCTTCCGCCGCGAGGTGCTGCGACCCGGCCAGACCGTGCATATCCTGCCGCGGCCCGACTACTGGGCGGCCATGCGACGCCATGCCGACGTGGTGATCGTCGACGCGCCCGCCGCCGACCGCTCGCAGGCGGCCGTGACCATCTCGCCTTTCGTCGACCAGACGGTGATGGTGGTGGCGGCCGAGCAGGCGGACAACAAGGCCCGCACCCAGCTGCGCGACGCCATCGTCGGCGCCGGCGGGACGGTCTCGGGCCTGTTCTTCAACCGCGGCGTCGTCTCCACGCCGAAGTTCCTGCGCGGCCTGTTGCCGTGAGCGCCGGCGCGCTGGACCGCGTCGGCCCCGAGCCGTCGTCGCACGCCGCGCTCTGGCGCCCCCTCATGGCCGTCGGCGCGGTGGCCATGCTGGTCACCTACAGCCAGGCCTTCGTGTTCCCGGTGTTCGGCGAAGGACCTGGCCTGACGGCCTACGGCGGGGTCATCCGCACCCTGTTCTTCCCGGCCTACGCCATCGGTCTGGCCATGGTGGCCACCGCCCCCGGCGACACCCTGCGCGCGCTGGCCCGGCAACCGTTCCTGCTGTTCATGACGGTGCTCATCGTGCTGTCGATGAGCTGGTCGATCGCGCCGGACCAGACCGCAAGGCGGGCCTTCGCCGTCTCATTCACGACCCTGTGCGGGGTCGCCGTGGCGGTCCGCTACCGCTGGGCGCCGCTCGCCGAGATCATGGCCGCCTGCTTCGCCGTCCTGGCGGTGATGTCCCTGGTCATGTGCCTCTTCGTCCCCCGGATCGGCGTCATGCACGAGCTTTTCCCCGGAGCCTGGCGCGGCCTCTGGGCGGAGAAGAACGCCTTCGGCGGCAACATGGCCCTTGGGTTCGTCGTCACCGTCTCCGCCGCCGCCCTCAATCCGCGCCGGGCGAAGCTCTGGGGGGCGTTCGCCGTCCTGCTCCTGGGCCTGGTGCTGATGTCGACGTCCAAGACCTCGCTGGTGTCGCTGATGCTCGGCGTGGGCGGCCTGGCGCTGGCGGCCTTCGCCCGCCGCAGCGCAGCGGCCGGCGTGATGACGGTGTGGGTGTCGGTCCTCGGCCTGGCCATGATCGCCGGCTTCCTGGTGTTCGCGGCCGACGTCTTCTTCGGCATCCTCGGCAAGGACGCCACGCTGACCGGGCGGACCAAGATCTGGTCGGCGGCCATGCGCCAGATCGCCGAGCGGCCGTGGACCGGCTACGGCTATGGGTCCGTGTGGACCTCGACCGGCCCCTGGACCCCGCTCGCCAAGATTGTGAAGGAGGCCGGCTTCACGCCCCAGCACGCGCACAATTCCTGGATCGAGCAGTGGCTCGGCCTGGGCGTCCTGGGGCTTGTGGGCTTCGGCCTGATGTTCCTGCAGGCTGTGACGCTGGCCATCCTGGCGGTGTTCCGCGACCGCGGCGCCCTGCTCGCCGTGCCGTTGATCATCGTCTACAGCCTGATGACGTTCACCGAGAGCGTGGCCGTGGTCTACAACGACCTGCGCTGGGTGCTGTTCGTGGCCGTCGCCGTCAAGCTGGCGTGGCCGGACCGCGAAACCGCGGATTGATCGTCAGGCGCCGAGGCGGCGCGCGCCCTCGGCCACCGTCACGATCTCGAACCCGTCCGCGACAGCCCGGTCGATCAGCCGCTCGAACGCCGCGGGCGTGCAGCCCCAGGGGGACGGCGTCTCCCGGACATCGTGGGTGAACAGGATCAGCCAGGCGTTGCGGCGCCGGGCTGCGTCCATCCAGCGGCCGGCGACCGGCTCGCCGTCCGGCCCCTCGATCCCCACGGCCGGCGCCTGGTTGAGGTCCGTCCCGACCTCCACGAGCCCGTGGTGCAACGCCCGCAGGAGGTGGAACCGCTCCGCCAGCGCCCGCTTCGGCCCGGCCGCCACGTCGCCATAGGGGTAGGCGAAGGTCGCCGGCGCCGGCGCGCCCCAGGCGGCCATCGCCTCGGCGTTGCGCGCCACGTCCGCCACAGCCTCCGCGCCGGAGGCCTTGCCGCAGTCGAGGTGCGAATAGGTGTGGCAGCCGATCTCGTGGCCCGCCTGCGCCAGCCGCGCGTAGTCCGGGCCTTCGGCGCAGATCCCCATCGGCGCCTCGGCCCCGGCCAGGCCCGCGGATACGTAGTACGTCCCGCTCATCCCGCGCGCCTCCAGCGCCGCCGCGCCGGCCTGCGCCGCGGTGCGCGGAGCGTCGTCGAAGCTGAAGGAGATCATCGGCCGCTCGGGCCCCCGCTCCAGGGGCCGGCGCGCGGCCAGGCGCACCAGGCGCCGGCGCAGCTTGCCCTTCAGCGACCGGTCCGGCTGGTAGGCGTCGGCGTAATTCATCACACCGCCTCGGCGTAGAGCGCCGCCCGGTAGAGGCGCATGGCGAAGGCGCGGGCCGCCAGCGGGCCGGCCTCGGCGACCGCGAAGGCCTTGAGCCAAGGTCGCCACAGGGGCCTCAGCGGCGCGCGCTTCAGCATGCGGGCGACCCGGTAGCTCGGATAGTTGCGGACGATCTCCGGGTGGTTCGCCACCAGCCGGGCGAAGTTGGCGGCCGACTGCTCGTACTTGGCCGCGAGCATGCGGGCGGTGTCGAGGCCGAGGTGGGTGGCGGTGTTGTCCACGTGGCCGATCGGCCAGCGGCGGGCCACCCGCATGCCCCATTCCACGTCCTCCCAGCCCCAGCCGGCGAAACCCTCGTCGAAGGCCTCGGCCGCGAACACGTCGCGCCGCACCAGCAGGTTGGAGGTGAAGAGGGTCTTTTCCGGCGCCAGCCGGCGCGCCTCGACGCCCAGGCAGTCGGAATGGCTGGCCATCTGCCGGTGCAGCGCCTGGTCGCGACGCGGCGGGACCTGCTTCAGGGAGAAGCCGCCGAACGCCACCGGCGGGTCCTCCGCGGCGATCAGATCCAGCCAGCGGGCGAGGAAGCCGGGATCGTCCGGCGCCATGTCGCTGTCGAGGAACAGGAAATGGCCGGCGCGGGCATGGGCCACCAGCCGGTTGCGGCCTTTCGCCCGGCCGACGTTGTGCTCGAGCGTGACCAGGCGGACGGGCAGGGCGCAGGCGTGGACCGCCTGGGTCACCCGCGCGCTCAGGGCCGGGTCGGCCGAGCCGTCGTCCAGCACCACGATCTCGGCCGCCGCGGCCTCGCGTCCCAGAAGGGCGAGCAGCGGCGAGGGGTCGTCGCCCTTGAACGGGATCAGCACGGAGAGCCTGGCCGCGGCGCCCGCCCAGGCGGCGTTGTCGGTGAGGGTCTCGGCGCTCACGCGGCCGCCCTCGCGCGGAGGGTGCGCAGCGCCTGGCCGGCGCGGCTGCGCAGGCCCCCGGCGTCCAGCAGCCAGGCGATCGCGCCATAGACGGCGGCGCCCACGCCGGCTTTCAGCGCCAACTCGACGACCCCGCCCAGGGCCGGCAGGTGGCTGACCGCCAGCGCCATCGCCGCCGTGGCGAGCCCGGCCTGCGCCAGGGTCCGCCAGGGGATCGGCAGGGTCATCGAACCGCGGCCGAGGGCGAGCGAGGCGGCGAGCCCCAGGCCGTAGCTGATCAGCGTCGCGGCCAGGGCGCCCTCGAGGCCGAGGCGCGGGATCAGGATCAGGTTCAGGATCACGTTGGCGACCGCCGGGATCGCCATGGCCGCGAGCAGCCGGCCTGTGCGCCGGGCTAGGGTGAAGGCTTGGCTGAAATAGTAGGTGGTGACGCCGCCGACGAACCCGCTGGCGGCGATCCAGGGGGTCACCTGGGCGGCGCCGACCCGCAGATCCGGCCCGACCACCAGGTCGCAAAGCGGCGCGGCTACGAGCGTCAGTCCGACGGCGGCGGGCAGGGTGATCAGCACCATGACGCCGGCCTGCTCGCGCGCGGCGGCGCGCATCGCCGGCTGGCCGCCACGCTCCAGCGCCATGATCAGCGCCGGGCCGCCGGCGGCGCCGAGCCAGATGAAGGCCACGTCGAGGGTGCGGTTCGCGAGGCTGTAGCCCGCGTGGTAGACGCCCACCGCCGCCTCGTCGAGGAAGGCGGCCAGCAGGAACCGGTCGGTGGTGGCCAGCACCAGGGCCAGGATCAGCGACAGGGACACCGGGATTCCATAGCCCAGGTAGAGGCGCGCCCGGGCCGGGTCGAACCGCCCGCCGGCGCTGTGGCCCCATTCGCGGGGCAGTACGAAGGCCACGCACAGGGCCGCCGCCGCCCCGGCCCCCAGCAGCGGCGCGGCGCCGCCGGCCCCCGCCCAGGCCAGGGCCGCGCCCGCCAGGAACCCGCCCAGCGTCTGGCCGATGTCGAGGGCGACCGAAGCCTTCACCTCGCCCGCCGCGCGCCGCCGCTCCTGGGCCAGCTTGGCCAGCGTCTTGGGCAGGATCGCCGCGATCCCGGCCAGCACCGCCCAGCGCACGTCGCCGGTCATCGGCCAGACGACGGCCACCGCGGCGGCCACCGGCAGGGCCGGCAGCAGGAGCATCCACAGGCGGTAGACCGTCGCAAGATGATGATCGGCCTCGCCCCTGGCCTCCTCGCCCGCCCAGAAACGGGCCATGGCCGCCTCGTTCCAGGTGAACAGGCAGGTGTGGGCGAGGCTCATCAGCGAGAAGCCCAGCGCATAGGCCCCGTACTGGCCCGGCGTCAGCAGGCGCGTGAAGGTGACGATGGTGAGCAGACCCACCACCCCCTGCACGACGTTCGCCGGCAGATACCCGATCACCCCGCGCCAGAACATTGAAAGCCTTCCTGACCGTCGGGCCGAGCCCAGAGCGTGACAGCTTCAAGTGGATACCGGTTGAAGCGCTCGTCACGCTCTAACCTTTGGAAGATCGACCCTTTTTGTCCGGCTCAGATGATTCCATCTGAACCGGAAAGGGTCTACCGCACCGCCGACCGATCCCCGAGCAGGCAGGGAAGGGTCATGGCCAGGATATAGAGGTCGAGCCAGAACGACTGGCGCTCGATGTATTCGATATCGAGCGCCACGCGCCGGCGCACCAGCTCGGGGGTGTCCACCGGCCCGCGCGAGCCGTGGATGGCGGCCCAGCCGGTCAGGCCGGGCTTCATCCGGTGGCGGTGGGCGTACTCGGCCACCAGGCGCGCGGAGACGACGTCGCCGGTCTTCATGCCGACGGCGTGCGGCCGTGGCCCCACCAGGGACATCTCGCCCGAGAGCACGTTCAGGAGTTGCGGCAGTTCGTCCAGGCTGGTGCGGCGGATGAACCGGCCGACCCGGGTCACCCGGTCGTCGTCCGCGGTGACCTGCCGCGAGGCGGTGGCGTCGGCCGCGTCCACCCGCATGGAGCGGAACTTCCAGACCACGATCTCCTCGTTGTTGAAGCCGTGGCGGCGCTGGCGGAACATCGCCGGCCCGGGGCTGTCGAGCCGTACGGCCAGGGCGATCAGCGCCATCACCGGAGCGGCGGCGATCAGGCCGAGGCCGCCGACGACAAGGTCCTGCAGCCGCTTGACCGCCGCGCGCAGCTCATCGGTGGGCGGGCCGGAGATGTGCGCCAGGGGCACGTCGGCGATGCGGGAGATGGCCGCGGCCTCATAGTCCGGGTCCTGGCCGTCCAGCAGCAGGACGATCTCGTTGGGCAGGGCGCTCAGCTGCGCGATCAGCTCACGCACCCGGTTGCGGGCCCTGGACGGCACGGTGATGACGATCCGGTCCACGAAGGGCATCACGCGGTGGGCCACCAGCGCCTCGGCGCCACCCAGCAGCGGCACGCCGCGGACCGTCTCAGGAGCGCGGGCGGCGCGGTCGTCGAAGACGCCCAGGATGTTCGCGTCCCGACGTCTGAGCGCCTGGTCGATCAGCCGTTCGGCCGCCCCGGTGGCGCCCACCACCACGACATTGGGCGTCAGCCGGCCGTTCTCGCGCCAGCGCCGCACGAGCAGCCACCAGGCCAGGTGCAGCGCTCCGAGCGCGGCCAGCGCCATGGGCAGCCAGGCCGCCATCGCTGCGCCGAAACCGCCGTAGTCGACGAATGGGAAGAGGGCCAGCGCCGCGCCAGCGGCGGCGGTGGTCACGGCGACGCCGACCCGGCCCAGGTGCATGGCCAGCGGCTCACGCCGGCCAAAGCCATAGACGCCGAACAGCACCAGCCCGCAGATCAGCGCCAACGGCGCGGCGAAGAACACTGCCTGATCCGCACCTGGCGGCGCCAGGGTCCAGGCCACCAGGGCGCTCGCCAGCGCCGCGGCCGCGTCGCCCAGCTGGAACGCACGCGCCACCGCCGGGCCGCGAAGGCGCACGCGGGTCGGGACCAGCCGGGGCGGGCGCAGGGGGCCGCGCCGGTCGGCGCGCGCAGCGTCACGGGCCGGCCCGGAGCGCCGGTCGGACACTGGGGTGCGCTGTAACGAGGAAAGGAACGCCATGTCTCGCAATGCGAATTCGAACCTTCGGCATCCTGACAGGGCGTTCTGAGCGCGCCGTTAATGCTCCGCGAAAAAGCCGGAGGATCGCCACACTGCGTCCCGTTCTGGAACCATTTCCGGCGCTCAAGCTTAACCGGGGTACGCGCCCTGCCGTCATCGTGTGGGCTGTCGAAAGGACGGAGACGTCGCATGACCGCGCACTTCGTGAAGAAGCTCGTCGGCGAGGCCGGGCGGCCGGCGCTCACGGCCAACCGGCTCCTGGCCGCCCTGGGGCCCACGAACCGTGACCTCATCGCCCCGCATCTGTTCCCCTTCCCCCTGCGGCGCGGTGAGGTTCTGTTCGAGCCGGGGGACGAGGTCGACACCACCTACTTCCCCTGCCACCGCGCGATGATCTCCCTGCGCCTGGCCACCCGTGACGGCCAGGAGATCGAGGCCGCCACCGTGGGCCGGGAGGGCGCCCTGGGCGGCGTGGTCTCCGCGGGCCACAAGCCCGCCTTCGGCCGGGCGGTGGTGCAGATCCCCGGCGACGCCTTCTGCATCGACACCGCGCGGCTGGAGGAGCTGAAGGGCCGCTCGCAGGCCTTCAGCGAGCTCTTCGCGCGCTACGCCGACGCGCTGCTGGCCCAGGTGATGCAGTCGGTGGCCTGCAACGCTCTGCACAGCATCGAGGAACGCTGCTGCCGCTGGCTGCTGGCCGCCCACGACCGCGCGGGCGACCACAGCTTCCCGATGACCCAGCAGGACCTGGCCGAGATGCTGGGCGTGCAGCGCACCTCCGTCACCGCGGCGAGCAGCAAGCTGCAGGCGCAGGGCCTGATCAGCTACCGCCGCGGCGTGGTCGAGGTCCTCGACCGGGCGGCCCTCGAGCGCGCCGCCTGCGAATGCTACGCGACCGTCGAGCGGCACTTCGAACGCCTGCTTCCCGGCGTCCAGCCCCCGAAGCTAGACTAGGCGTCCACGCCGCCCCGCCGGTCGGCGTCGAAGCCCTGGGCCTCGATGAATATCCGCGTGACGTCCGGGTGCGCCTGCTTGATCGCCCGCTCGATGCGCGTGACGGTCCGCTCCACCTCAGCGGCCGAGAGGCTGTCCTCGAAATCGAGGCTGAGGGCCGCGAACACCTCGTTGGGCCCGAAGTGCATGGTCAGCGCCTGGTTCAGCGCCACGACGCCAGGCTCGGCGCGGGCGATGCGGTTGATGCCGATGCGGGTGTCGTGGCTCGCCGCCTCGCCGGTCAGCAGGCTCTGGCTCTCCGCGGCCAGGAAATAGGCCGTGACCATCAGGATCACGCCGATGACCACCGAGGCGATCCCGTCGATCACCGGCTGGTCCAGCGCCTCGCTCAGGGCGACGCCCGCCAGCGCCACCAGCAGGCCCAGGAGGGCGGCGGTGTCCTCGAACAGCACCGTGAACACGGTGGGGTCCTTGCTGTGCCGGATCGCGGCCAGGAAGCTGCGCCCGGTGCGCTGGCGGTTGAACGCCTTCAGCGCCACCACCCACACCGCGCCCTCGAACAGGATGGCCAGGGCCAGCACCACATAGTTGACCCAGGCGCTGACGATCTGCGCGGGGTGGCGGATCTTCTCCAGGCCGTGGCCGATCGAGACCACGCCGCCCACGCCGAAGATCAGCACCGCCACCACGAAGGTGTAGAAATAGAGCTGCAGCCCGTAGCCGAACGGATGGCGCGCGTCGGCCGGCTTGGCCGCCCGGCGCAGGCCAAAGAGCAGCAGCAGCTGGTTGCCGGTGTCGACCACGGAGTGGATGGCCTCGCTGAGCATCGCGGCGCTGCCGGTGAGGGCTGCGGCGGCGAACTTGACGACGGCGATGGCGCTGTTGCCGGCCAGGGCGGCGAAGATGACGGTTCGGGAACTGCTGACGGACATGCGGGGAGGAGCCTAGAGGCGGGCGCGCCGCAGGCAACGCCTGCCGGCCCGCCAAGGATGCGTTAAGGCCCGGCTTGTACAGACCCTTTGCCTTGCGGCGAAACGTTGCCCTCGCGCGGCGATTTCGGCTATGGAGGGCGTCCCTTGGCGGGTCATCGCCGTCGGCGGTTCGCCGCCGGCCCGGCGACCCGGCTCAGGGCGGGAGATAACCCGAACAAAATCAAGGTGACGTGGCCGAGTGGCTGAAGGCAACGGTTTGCTAAATCGTCATACGTGAAAGCGTATCCAGGGTTCGAATCCCTGCGTCACCGCCATCTCTCCTTGAAATGTCCGGCCAAGGGCGGCCTTGGCTTCGCCCACCCCTCGCCCCGGAATTCACGTAATTTCGTCATCTGATGGCGTGGCGATGGAACACACCGACCACCTGAGAACCCAGATCGCGCGTTACCGGCGCTTGCTGGAGAACGTCACCCTGGACTGCGTGGCCGTCACGCGGGTCAAGGCCGCCGTGACTGAACTGGAGGACCAGCTTCGGTCGGAGAGTGAGGGGACTTCTCGACGGTGCGGAGCGTTGCAGGCCGGTTAGTCGGACGCCCTGCGGCGCCCAGTGGCCTCCGGACGGCGCGGCCCCATCAGCCCTTCACGAAGAACCCGCCGGGCGCCGAGGCCCAGCCGAACTTCTGCAGGCGCGGCGGGGCGCCCTTGAAGAATTCTTCGAGCGCCTCGGTCTCGCCGGGCCATTCGCGGATCGCCACCTCGTCCAGCAGCACGATCCCGCCGGTCAGCAGGCGCGGCCAGAAGGCCTGCAGCGCCGCCAGCGTCGGCTCGTAGAGGTCCATGTCCAGGTGCAGCAGAGACAGGCGCACGCCCGGATTGTCGGCCACGTACTGCGCCGCGGTGACCTTCACGTCGCCGTCGACCAGCTCCACCCGCGGGCGGGCGGGCACGAAGCTGTCGGCGTTGAAGGCGTCCACCAGGGCGAACAGGGTGTCGCGGAACTGGGCCGGGTTCCAGCCCTCGCCGGTGTTGCCGACGCGGGCGTCGAAGCCATCCTTCTCGCTGCGGTCGGCCAGGCCCCGGAAGTGGTCGAAGCCCAGCACCTTGCGGGTGCGGTCGCCGGGGCTGAACGTCTCCAGGAAACGGGCGAAGGTCAGCAGCGAGGCGCCCTTGTAGACGCCGCATTCGACGATGTCGCCGGGCAGGTCGCGGATCTTCTGGAACACCTCGTAGTGGGCGAAGGCCTTCATGAAATGCATGCGCCGGCCGAACGAGCCCAGGTTGGTGATCAGGTCGTGGTCGTCGATGTGGGCGCGCAGCAGCTCGCGCAGGGTCTCGTCGGGATTGGCCATCAGGCTTCCTCGTGTTCGATCAGCTCGGGGTGGAGCGCCTTGAAGGTCTCGAAGCCGTCGGCGCGGCGGTTGCGCCAGCCGCGCTCCACCACCTCGGGGGCCAAGAGGTCGCCGAAGCGGACCTGCAGCGAATAGCGGTGCCGCGGCCCGGGATTGAAGCCGGAGCGGTGGACCAGCCGGTTGTGGAACAGGGCCACGTCGCCGGGCTCGAGTTCGAGCGTGAGCGCGTGGGGCTCGAAGTCGGCCTGGCGCCGCTCGCTGATGAACGCGTCGCGGGTGGCGAGGCGGCGGCCGGCCGCGTCGCGCTTGTAGCGGATCTCCACCGGATGGATGCGCCCCGAGACCGCCGGCGCGATGTCGATGGAGCCGTTGTGCGCCCCGGTGGGCGTCAGCGGCGCCCAGGCCGTGACATAGGTCCCGCTCATGACGTTGTAGGCGAAGTCCTGGTGCCAGCCGAAGCCGCGCCAGGCCTCGCCCGCCAGGTCCATGCGGAACACCGCATGCTGGAACGGCGAGTGCAGGCGCCGGGCGCCGGTCATCTGCGCGGCGGCCTGCGCCAGGGCGGGGGCGGTGACGAACCGGCGGAAGGCCAGGGTCTCGCGGAAGGCGTCGTAGACGGCGCCCAGCCCGGCCCGGTCGCGGTCGCGCAGCCGGTCCACGAGGGCGTCGAGGTCGAGGGCGGGGGTCTCGCCGAGCTGGGCGGCGATCATCTCGCCCAGCGTGTCGGCCAGTTCGGCCACGAGGTCGGGGGGCGTCAGGCCGCGATGGATCCGGACCAGGGCGGGGTCCAGGTCCTCGAGGTCGTTCAGCGTGTCGCCGGCCCTCGCCGGCTGCGGCCGATTCGGCATTTCCGCCCCATCCTGCAATGTCGCTACACATGGGATCAGAAGTATTGACCCAATGTTTACCGAAGACGCGAAGACAATCGAGCTCCTTTCGATCTTCATCGGAACCTCAAGCCCATGCATCCCTTGCGGCGGACGCCGGAGCCCGAAGCCCGGGTGGTGGATGACTTCATCCGCAAGGGCGCGCACGTCTTTCCCGAGCCGTTGGACGCCCGCGCCGCGGCGGAGCTGCTGGATGAGATCCGCAAGCTGCGTCGCTTCGACGCGAGCCTGTTCCTGACCGAGGCCGCGTTCGACGCCGACCCCCTGTACGTGGGCGTCAACCCCCGCCCGGGCCGCAACCTGCTGGAGGGGTTCGGGCGCGAGCTCGATTTCGTCGAGCGCGACCCGCAGATCACGGCCGCCCTGACCGATCTCCTGGGCGCGGACTATCAGATCCTGAACAAGAAGGTGGTCTGCGGCGTGCCCGACAGCGCCGTGCCGGACTGGCTGAAGGCGCGCATCAAGGGCAACCCGGTCAACAACCTGGGCGCCTTCGTGCGGCCGGAGGTCCGCGACGTCACCTACTTCTACGGCATCGACTTCCACCAGGACCTGATCGACTTCAAGGACCGCGACGCCGACTTCCTGACCCTCTACGTCTACCTGCATCCCGTGGGCCCGCAGGACGCGCCCCTCTACCTGCTGGAAGGCAGCCACGCCCTGGGGGCGACCCTCTTCCCGCACGCGTTGGCGCCGGACGGCTCCGGCCACTGGCGCTACGAGGACGGCGTCGGTCAGTCCCGGCGGGTGCGCCAGCAGGTGCTGACCGGGCAGGCGGGCTACGCCGCCATCTGGCACCCCTGCACCCTGCACGGCACCCAGCCGGACGCTGCGGACCACGAGCGCGTCTCCCTGCGCTACCTCGTCGCCCGCGGCGCTGCGCCCCGGGCTGGGATCGACCGGGTGAACGCGATCCTGGCCGGCCCCTCGCGGCTTTCCACCACCCGGGTTGACCTGGGCGACGACGGCCAGGCCCGCATCCGCGGCAACATCGTCAACGGGGCGGGGTAGGGCGGCTATTCCGCCGCCTTGAGCTCCGGCGCCACGGTCTCGGTGTCGCGGCCCGAGCGCAGCACGCGGCCGGGCAGGGCGCCGGTGTGGACGCCCCGGACGACGATCGGCTCGCCGTTGACGATCACGTGGTCCACGCCCGTGGCGTCGGCGTAGAGGCGCATCTCGCCGCCCGGCAGGTCGTGGCGCACGTAGGCCTCCTTGGCGCCGACCGTGGCGGGGTCGAACACCACCAGATCCGCACGCCAGCCCGCCTTGACCAGCCCGCGCTCCTTCAGGCCGAGGAATCGAGCCGGAACCGCAGTCAGCTGCCGGACCGCCTTCTCCAGGCTCATCAGCTCATGCTCGCGCGTGGCGGCCAGCAGGTGGGTCGAGAACGCGAAGGCGTCGAGCATGTCGAGGTGCGCCCCGGCGTCAGACGCACCGACGACCGTGCGCTCGTCCTGCCAGAGCGCCGCACGTCGGGTCCAGGATTCCGGGTCCCGCGCCTGGGAGGGCAGGGAGAAGATCGTCCGCAGGTCATCGCCGATGGCGATGTCGAGAATGGCGTCGATGGGCTCGACGCCGCGCTCCGCGGCGATCTCGCCGATGGTCCTGCCCTGGGCGACCGTGTCGCGGCTCTCGCCGACCACGTAGTTCTCCCACATGGCGACGCGCCGCATCGCGCCGGATTCCTTCGAACGGCCGCGGCGGTCCAGCTCGCGGCGGCGTCCGGCGTCCTTCAGGTAGGCGATCCGTTCGGCCGGCGGCAGACGGAAGACGTCGGCCCATCCGCCCAGCATGTCGAACACGAACCCCGAATGGAAATTGAGGCGCATGGTCGCGGGGTAGACCGACGCAAGGCCGACCACGCTTGCGCCACGCCGGCGGCCATAGTCCGATGCGGCGATCTGGCTTTCCAGTTGCGCCTGATTGCCCGGCGTGACGGACAGGGCGTTCCAATTGATCGTCCGACCGGCCGCGATCGACATGTCGGCCATCAAGCTCCATTCACGCTCGCCGAACTCGCCGACCGCGGGGATGATCTCCAGCGACGTCCCAGGGAAGTCGCGGCAGACCGCGGCGAGCTCCAGCAACTCCTCGCGCGCGGCGTGCCGCGACGGGACCGGCTGTCCGTCGGCGTCGTTGTGCGACACCGACACCGTCGTGGAGAAGCCCATGGCGCCCGCCCGCAGGGAGGCCGCCAGCAGCGCCTTCATCTGCGCAAGATCCTCCGCCGTGGCCTTCTCGCCGACCGCCCGTTCGCCCATCACCACGCGGCGCAAGGCGCTGTGGCCGCACATGAAGCCGGCGTTCAGCCCGACCTTGCCGTCGATGCGGTCGAGATAGTCGCCGAAGCTTTCCCAGTCCCAGGGGACGCCTTCCCGCAGGCTCACCTCGGGCATGCCTTCCACCCGGGCCAGCATGCGCAGCAGGTAGGGCGCGGCTTCCTTGTTGAGCGGGGCGATGGAGAAGCCGCAATTGCCGCCGAACACGGTGGTGACGCCGTGGTAGCAGGACGGGCTGAGCGTCGGGTCCCAGAACACCTGGGCGTCGTAGTGGGTGTGCACGTCGACGAAGCCCGGCGCGACCACCTGGCCGCCCGCGTCGACGGTCCGCCGGGCCGGCCCGCCCAGGGATCCGATCTCGGCGATGCGGCCGTCCTTGACGCCGACATCGGCGGGCCGCGGCGGCGCCCCGGTCCCGTCCACCACCAGACCATTCCTGATCAGCAGATCGAACATGGCGTCATCCTCCGTCGGGACCGGGTCCTAGTTTATCGTGATGCCGTAGAGCTTGGCGGCGTTCTCGAACATCACCTTGCGCTGGGTGGCGGTGTCGTACCTGCCCAGCGTCTCGGCGATCTTCTCACGCACGTTGGGATAGAGGCACTGAGGATGCGGGTAGTCGGTCTCGAACATCAGATTGTCCGCGCCGAATTCCGAGATGTAGTTCTCGACGTTGTTGGCGCCTTAGAACCAGTAGGAGGCGTAGATCTGGTCCTTGAACATCTCGCGGGGCCGGCGCTTGAAGCGGCGCCGGTCCTCAGGCGTGAGCAGCTCGTCGATCGTGTACTCCAGTCCCTGGATGATGAAGGGAATCCAGCCGACGCCGCTTTCCACGGAGACGAATTTCAGGTTCGGGAACCGCTCCAGCACGCCCGTCAGGATCAGGTTCACGATGTCGCGGAAGTTCATGATGAAGGCCGACATCGAGGCGAAGCAGATCTGGAACGGGTCGTTGGTGATGTTCCCCTCGCCGAACGTCACGCCCTTGCCCCAGTAGTCGTTCTCGGCGCCGCCCGGGCCGCCGGACCCGATGTGGAAGTTGATCGGCAGCTTCAGCTCCTGGCAGGCGGCCCAGAACCGGTCCCACGCCGGGTCGGCCAGCGACGGCTGGCCGAAGCGGTCCGGCCGGTCGGACATCACGATGCCGGTCAGGCCCAGCGTCTCGCGGCAGCGCTTCAGCTCGGCCAGGGTCGCGTCCATGTTCCACAGGGGCAGCACGGCCTGTGGGAAGAGCCGGCCCCGGCCGCCCTTCTGGAACTCGGCGATGGCGTCGTTGTAGGCGCGTACGTGGAACAGCCGCAGCTCCTCGTCGTCGCTCAGCTGCATCAGCCGCGTGGAGCCGAAGCCGACGACATTGGGGTATTGCAGGGCCGCGGCGATCCCGAAACGGTCCATCACCTTGACCCGCTCTTCCGGCCGGTTCTGGGAGAACGACATCTGGTCGAGGGTCGGCAGGGTCACCATGCCCCGCTGCTTGGCCTCGCTGCGGTCGATGACCCCGAGGCCCGAATAGGTGATGTATTCCTGGCCGATATACCAGTTCTCGATGCCCGCGGGCGTGGTGCGCGTCTCCAGCACCATCCCCTTGTACTTCGCCGGCGCTCGCGAGCTCCATAGGTCGCCCGGCTCGGTGAAGTGGGTGTCGATGTCGATGATCGGAATGTCTTCGAGGCGCGTCTCGACCGCCATGGCGCGGTCCTCCCAATTTTTTGGTTCTGTTCGCCGGTTAACGCCAATCCTTAGCAGGAATGGGCGGCGGCTGGAATTGCCGCTGTCACTGGCGGATCATAGGACATATCAATCGAAAGTTCTAAAATAATCGATTTTCCTTTTGCGAGGTCAACTCGCAACCTATGGCCGAGGTTCACACAGATCGGAGGCCCTTCGATGGACACGCCCAAGACTTTGACCACGGCCGCGGGCATCCCCGTGGCCGACAACCAGAACAGCCTGACGGCCGGCCCGCGCGGCCCGCTGCTGGTGCAGGACCTGCACCTGTTCGAGAAGCACGCGCATTTCAACCGCGAGCGCATCCCGGAGCGCGTGGTCCACGCCAAGGGCTCGGCGGCCTTCGGAACCTTCACGGTGACCCGGGACATCACCGCCTACACCCGCGCCGGCCTGTTCTCGCAAGTGGGTAAGGAGACCGAGGTCTTCCTGCGGTTCTCCACCGTGGCGGGCGAACGCGGCGCGGCCGACGCCGAGCGCGACGTGCGCGGCTGGGCGCTGAAGTTCTACACCGACGAGGGCAACTGGGACCTGGTGGGCAACAACACCCCGGTGTTCTTCGTGCGCGACCCGCTGAAGTTCCCCGACTTCATCCACACGCAGAAGCGCGATCCGCGCACCAACCTGCGCAACCCCACCGCCATGTGGGACTTCTGGTCGCTTTCGCCCGAGAGCCTGCACCAGGTGACGATCCTGTTCTCGGACCGCGGGATCCCGCGAAGCTACCGGCACATGCACGGCTTCGGCTCGCACACCTACAGCTTCGTCAACGCTGCCGGCGAGCGGTTCTGGGTCAAGTTCCACTTCAAGACCCAGCAGGGGATCGAGACCCTGACGAACGCCGAAGCCGCGGCGATCATCGCGGATGATCGCGAGAGCCACCAGCGCGACCTCGTCGAGGCCATCGACCGCGGCGACTATCCGCGCTGGACCGTGCAGGTGCAGATCATGCCCGAGGCGGAAGCCGAGGCCACGCCCTACAACCCCTTCGACCTGACCAAGGTGTGGCCGCACGCGGACTATCCGCTGATCGACGTGGGCGTACTGGAGCTGAACCGCAATCCGGAGAACTACCACGCCGAGGTGGAGCAATCGACGTTCTCCCCGGCCAATGTGGCGCCTGGGATCGGCTACAGCCCCGACAAGATGCTGCAGTTCCGGCTGTTCTCCTACGCGGACGCGCACCGTCATCGCGTGGGGACCAACGCCGAGGCGCTGCCGGTGAACCGGCCGAAATGCCCGGTGCACAGCTATCACCGCGACGGCCAGATGCGGTTCGACGGCAATGGCGGCGGGTCGGTGAATTACGAGCCGAACAGCTTCGGCGGGCCGAAGGAGAACCACGCCTTCCGCGAGCCGCCGCTGAAGATCTCCGGCGACGCCGACCGCTACGACCATCGGATCGGGAATGACGACTACGGCCAGGCGGGGGCCCTGTTCCGGCTGATGAGCGACCACCAGAAGCGCCAGCTGATGGACAACATCGTCGCGGCCATGGGCGGCGTGCCGGAGGGGATCCTGCGCCGGCAGATCGCCCACTTCGCCAAGGCCGACCCGGCCTACGGCGCCGGGGTAGCCCAGCGGCTCGAGCTCACGATTCCGGTCGCGGCCGAGTAGCCCCTAAGGCGCCGCGCCTCTCGCGGGCGCGACGCCGGGGTGCGGATCAGCCTTGATCGGCCACGCCGACCTGCGCGGCGGCACCCCCAGGCAGAGCACCGCCACCAGCGCCGCCGAGACGGCGATGCAGAGGAAGGTGAGTTGATAGGCGGACTCCGCGGGGTAGTTTGCGCCGCTCTCGGGATCGTTGATCCGGGACGTGGCCAGCAGGATGGCGATCACCTGGGCGCCGACGCCGGCGAATACGGACCGGATCACCGAGGTCAGGCCGGTCACCTCGCTGCTGCGCTCCATCGGCGCGCCCTCCAGGACCAGGTTCGGGATCGCCGACAGCAGCATGGAGGAGCCGAAGGCGCAGACCACCGAGCCCGTCACCACCTGCATGACCGTGTCGTGCAGCAGATAGAGGCTCACCCAGCCCACCACGCAGATCAGGCCGCCCTGCAGCATGGCCCAGCGCGCGCCGTACTTGCCGGAGACCCATCCGCCCAGCGGCGAGGCCGCCAGGGCGCCGACGTTCGAAGGCAGCTTGAGGAAGCCTGCGACCGTGGCGCTCACGGCCAGGCCGACGCCGGCCATCCGCGGCTGCTGCAGCAGCAGCAGGGTGACGAGGGGCAGTTGCATAACGCCCACGCTGGCCATGGCGGCGCAGGCGTTGCCGACCAGGATCTCCCGCCGGCGCAGCAGGCGCAGGTTGATCAGCGGATCGGCCAGCCGCAGCTCGTGCCAGATCCAGATCGCCAGTACGACGACGCCTGCGACCACCGGGGCCCAGGCGACGGGCGTGTGCCAGCCCTTGTTGGTGGCGGTGGTGATTCCATACAGGATGGCGGCGACGGCCGGGGCGAACATCACCGCGCCCAGCACGTCGAACTTGCCGCCGGTTTTCGACATCCGCGTGGCGGGGATCACCAGCAGCAGCAGCGGCAACAACAGGATGGAATAGGTCGCCGTGACGTAGAACACCGAGCGCCAGGTTCCGGTGTCGGCCAGGTAGCCGCCCAGGATGTAGCCGATCGCCGCAGCGAAGGAATACCCGCCGGTGAGCAGGCCGATCCACAACGGCGCCTTGCCGGGCGGGGCCAGCTCGCGAGTCATGCCGTAGCACAGGGGCAGGATGGCCCCGGACGCGCCCTGGATCGTGCGCCCGACGATGATCCATCCCAGGCCGGAGGCCTGCGCGCTCAGCAGCGACCCCAGTCCGCACAGCACCACCAGGATGATCAATATCCGCCGCCGGCCGAACATGTCGCCCAGCCGCCCGCCCACCGCCGCGGTGGCGGCGGAGGCCAGCAGGAAGCAGCTCACCAGCCAGCCGGCCGAGGTGATGTTCTTGAACTCCTTCAGCACCGTGGGCAGGGCCGTCACCACCATGCTGCTCTCGAGCGAGCTCAGCACCTCCACCAGCATGAGCACCGTCATGATGGCGAAGAATGATCTTCGGGAAATCGGCGGCGAGTCGGCGGGGCTCGGGATGCTCAAAACTGCTCCTCCGGAGAGCCTCTCTGCGAACGCCGAGGCGTCGGCCCTTCAGGCGAGGGCGGCAAGGCGTTGCGGGCAGTGAAAGGCACTTTCAACCTCCCGCCAATGCGAAATCGCTCCCCACGGCGGCCATCGGGTGACCGCGAGCACGTCGCTTGACAATTCTATAATTCCAGAAATATACGAACAAAGACGCCAACCGAGGACCGCCATGAAGCGCCTGCACCTGCACCTGAACGTGCCCGACCTCACTCAGTCCATCCAGTTCTACGAGACCCTGTTCGGCGCCGCGCCGACTGTGGTGAAGGACGACTACGCCAAGTGGATGCTGGAGGACCCGCGGATGAACTTCGCGATCTCCCAGCGTGGCCGCGCCGCCGGCGTCGACCATGTGGGCGTGCAGGTGGACTCGCCCGCCGAGCTGGCCGAACTCGCCGGGCGCCTCAAGGCCGCCGGCGCGACGACCTTCGATCAGGAGGCGACCACCTGCTGCTATGCGCGGTCGGACAAGAGCTGGGTGAGCGATCCGGCGGGGGTGCGCTGGGAAACCTTCTACACCTTAGGCGAAGCTGTCCGGTATGGCGAGGACGAGCCTGAGCTCGCTGTCGCCGAGGCCGCAAGCGCCTGCTGCGGCATAGGCGAGCCCGGCCTTGAAAAGGCCGTCGCGCCGACGGCGGGCTGTTGCGCGCCGGCCGTCGCCTGACGACGTCACGCGACTGTCGTAACTTTCGGGTAAAGTCGAACTATGGAAACGAGCACCGCCGTCGGCGCCCTGTCAGCGCTCGCGCACGAGGGGCGCCTGGAGATCTTCCGCCTGCTGGTGCGCGCCGGGGCCGACGGCATGGCGGCGGGGGAGATCGCCAGGGCCACCGGCGTGCTGCCCAACACGCTGTCCAGCAACCTCAACATCCTGAACGCCGCGGGGCTCGCGACCTCACGGCGCGAGGGGCGGTCGATCATCTACGCGGCCGGCTACGGCCGCATGCGCGAGCTCCTGGCCTTCCTCATGGAGGACTGCTGCGGCGGGAAGCCGGAGATCTGCGCGCCCCTGGTCGATATCGCCAGCCGGGGCTGCGACGCCGAGGCCGGCGCCTGCTGAATCGGAGGAAGCGCAATGATCCATCCAGAAAACGGCCAGCCGTTCAACGCCCTGTTCCTGTGCACCGGGAATTCGGCCCGCTCGATCATGGCCGAGGCGATCATGAACCGGCTCGGCGCCCGCAAGTTCCGGGCGTTTTCGGCGGGATCGACGCCGAAGGGCGAGGTCCATCCCCGGGCCATCCACCTGCTCGAGACCCTGAACTACAAGACCGACGGGTTCCGCTCCAAGCCGTGGGAAGAGTTCGCACGCGCCAACAACCCGGCCGCGCCCGAACTCGGCTTCGTCTTCACCGTCTGCGACAACGCCGCCGGCGAGGTCTGCCCGATCTGGCCGGGCCAGCCGATGACGGCGCATTGGGGGATTCCGGATCCCGCGGCCGTGGAGGGTTCGCCGGCCGAGGTGGCCCTGGCGTTCGCCGAGGCGTATCGCCAGCTCAACAGCCGCATCGAGATTTTCGTGAACCTGCCGATCTCCTCGCTGGACCGCCTGGCGCTGCAGAAGCGCCTGGACCAGATCGGCCAGCTGCGCGACGCGCCGGCCCGGAACGAACTGTGACGCCGCAGCGGACGCCGCATGCCTGACGCAAGCCTCGAGCCGCCGCTGTTGCGGTTCACACTGTCGCGCCGCCTCGCGGCCGAGGCCCTGGGGACGGCGCTGCTGCTGGCGGTGGTGATCGGCTCGGGGATCATGGGCGAGCGGCTGGCCGGCGGGAACGTCGCCATCGCGCTCCTGGGCAACACGCTCGCCACCGGCGCGGCCCTGGTGGTGCTGATCACCATCTTCGGCCCGATCTCCGGGGCGCATTTCAACCCGGCGGTGACCCTGGCCTTCGCGATCCGGCGCGAGCTGGCGGTCCGCCTGCTGTTCCCCTATGTGGCCGCCCAGGTCGCCGGCGCCGTCCTCGGCGTGTTCGCGGCGCACGCCATGTTCGCCGAGCCGATCTGGCAGGTCTCGACCAAGCTGCGGGATGGTCCGGCGCAGGCCTGGTCGGAGGCCGTCGCCACCTTCGGCCTCATGGCGACCATCCTGGGGACGTTGCGCTTCAGGCCCGACTTCACCCCTGTCGGCGTCGGCCTCTACATCACCGCGGCCTACTGGTTCACCGCCTCCACCTCCTTCGCCAATCCGGCGGTGACGCTCGCCCGCAGCCTTTCCGACACCTTCGCCGGCATTGCGCCCAACTCGGCGCCGGCATTCATCGCCGCCCAGCTCGTGGGCGCCGTCGTGGGCGTCGCCGCGATGGGCTGGCTGTTGCGGAGCCCCTCCGACCGCTAGTGTGCTGGACCTGAAGTTCGCCCGCATATTGGGTCGGGCTGGGTGCGAACTTCAGATCCAAGAAGCACACTAGAAACCTAGACTTGCTAGTGTCCTTATCGATTCCGAAGTTCGTCGGAGCCCGCCACGTACGCTTGCGAACTTCGGAATCGGGACACTAGCCTGCCTCTGCGCGCATTGAGCGACAGGTTGGGGGATCGCGTCTTGAAGCTCTGGCTCTTTGCGTTCGTGGGCGCGGCGGTCGCGGAGATCGCGGGCTGCTACTCGTTCTGGGCCTGGCTGCGCCTGGGCCGGTCCCCCCTGTGGACGATCCCCGGCGTGCTGTCGCTGATCGCCTTCGCCTGGCTGCTGACCCTGGTGGACACGACCAACGCCGGGCGCGGCTATGCGACCTACGGCGGCGTCTATATCGCCACGGCGCTTGTCTGGCTGTGGATCGCGGAAGGCGTGCGCCCCGACCGGTGGGACCTGATCGGGGCCGTGGTCTGCCTGGCCGGCGCCGCCATCATCCTCTTCGGACCGCGGGCGGCGGCCTGAGGCCCGCCGCTGTCACCCCCGCTGTTCCCTGGACCGGGCGAGCACCGCCTCGCGGCGGGCGGCGATGTCGGCGGCGGCGCCGGAGCGCCAGCCGCCTTCGGCGGCGTGGCGGGCGTGGACCTCCCGGGCCTGCGCCATGGGCACATGCATGCTCTCATCCCAGTCGCGGCGCATGGCGGTGATCATCCGCTTGTCCTGCTCGGCGACGGCCTCGGCGAGCTTCATGGCGAACGGCAGCAGTTCCTCGTGCGGGACGAGGTGGTTGGTCAGGCCGATGCGCAGCGCGGTCGCCGCGTCGACGAAGTTCCCGGTCATCGACATCTCGCGGGCCCAGGCCATGCCGATGCGCCGCGGCAGGTCCACCAGCACGGGACCCGGATAGACCCCCACCCGTACATGGGTGTCGGCGAAGGCGGCCTTTTCGGAGGCGACGATGAAGTCGCACGCCAGCGCGATCTCGAACCCGCCGGTGGCCGCCGGCCCGTTCACCGCCGCGATCATCGGCGTCTGCGAGGCCGCCAGCGCCTCGGAATAGGACGGCAGGTCGGCGAGTTTCTCAACGCCGAGGTTCTTCAGGTCCAGGCCCGCGCAGAAGGCGGGATCCGATCCGGTGATGACGATGCAGCCCGCGTCCTGGTTCGCCGCCACCGCATCGCACAGCCCGCGTGAGAGCGGGGCGTTGATGGCGTTGCGCTTTTCGGGCCGGTTCAGCCGGATCAGCGCCACCCGTCCGTGGCGCTCGGTGATGACCACGTCGTCCGTCATGTGCGTGTCCTCCTGCTTGGCCCGGGCGCAGACTAGACTTGCATCGCCGTCTGCGGGCAAGGGGAGGCGGGCCATTGTCGGGCCGCTGGCGCACGGTTACTCAAGAGTCCGATAAGCGCGGGTAATAAGGAAACGGCCATGGCGATCTCCCTCTACGACCTCACCGTCCCGTCGTACCTGCAGACCCTGGGCGGCGTCGCGGGCTTCCTGGACCGCGGGCTGGCGCATTGCATGGACAATGGCCTCGACCCCGAGGAGATCGTCGAGACCCGGCTGTTCCCCGATATGCTGCCGTTCCGCTTCCAGGTGCAGTCGGTCACCCATCATTCCCGCGGCGCCATCGAGGGCGTGAAGGCGGGCGTCTTCTCGCCGCCGCCGCAGATCCCCCCGATCGGCTACGCCGACCTGCAGACGATGGTGGCCGAGGCCAGGGCCACGCTCGAGGCGCTCACGCCGGACGACGTGAACGCGCTCGAGGGCCGCGACATGGCCTTCGCGCTCGGCGAGCACAAACTGCCCTTCGTCGCCGAGAACTTTCTGATGTCGTTCTCGCTGCCGAACTTCTATTTCCACGCCGCCACCGCCTACGACATCCTGCGGATGAAGGGCGTGCCGCTCGGCAAGCGCGACTACATGGGCAAGATGCGCATGAAGCCCCGCTGAAGCCTCAGGACGGAGGCGAGAACTCCAGCACCTGGCGCAGCTCGCAGGTCCCGTCGCCGGCGACCTTCAGGAAGGTGCGGCAGAGCTCGATGGCCTCCTCGCGGGAGCCGGCGTTGAGGAAGGCGAAGCCGCCGGCCCGTTGGGTCTCGTCAGCGACGGTGAACTGGCCGTTCGACAGCCGCACGCGCGCGCCGGCCGAGCGCACGGTCAGCGGCTCGGTGGAGATCAGGGATCCGGCCTTGGTCATCTCCTCGATCAGCCGGCCCATCGCGGCCATATGCTCCGGCGTCGGCATGCCGCCTTCCTCGCCGCTTTCGGGGCGGTAGATCGTCAGGTAGCGCATCGATGTCTCCTTGCTGCGCGGGGCCGCCGCGGCCCCCGTCTGGCCGCAGGACGAACGAGCGGCGTGTCTGCCGACAGGCCTGTGGGGGCGAACGTGAAATGTTTTCCACGGACGACACAGGCGACATAGACGGGGCGAGGCCGGAGGCGTCACGCGTTTCATCCCTCCCCTTTATGGGGAGGGTGGACGCCGCAAAGCGGCGGACGGGTGGGGAACCTGGGCCGCCGTATTCCCCATCCCGGAGTTTATCCTCGGGCCGGCCAATGGCCGGACCCGGGGGCCGGCTTGCGCCGGCTCGTCCCTCCCCATGAAGGGGAGGGAAGGGGGAGCTACGTCCCGCCGACGCTCTGCGCCACCGCCAGGGCGGTCATGTTGACGATGCCCCGGGGCGTCACGTCGGTGGTGAGCACGTGCAGCGGCTTCGACACGCCCATCAGCAGCGGCCCCACCTTCAGCGCCTCGGTAGCGGCCGCCAGCAGGGTGAGCGCGATGTTGGCCGCATCCAGGCTCGGCATGATTAGCAGGTTGGCCGGGCCCGTGAGGGCGCTCGAGCGCACCATCCGCTGGCGCAGCACCTCGTTCAGCGCCGCGTCGGCGTGCATTTCACCGTCGACCTCCAGGTGCGGCGCCCGCTCGCGCACCAGCTGCACGGCCGCCCGCATCTTGCGGGCCGTGGGCGAATGGCTGGCGCCGAAGTTGGAGTGGGAGAGCAGGGCCGCCCGCGGGGTGATCCCGAACCGGCGCACCTCGGCGGCGGCCATCACCGTCATCTCGGCGATCTGCTCGGCCGTGGGGTCGACCACCACGTGGGTGTCGGCGATGAACACCACGTCGTTCTCGAGGATCAGGCCGGTGATCGCATAGACGCGGCCCGCGCCGGCCTCGCGGGGAATGACCGGCAGGACGTCCAGCATGTGGCTCCACCAGTCGCCGCTGCCGCCGCACAGCGCCGCATCGACGCGCCCCGCCGCCAGCAGCAGGGCGGCGGTCACGCTGGGCCGGGCGGCCAGCCGCAGGCGCGCCTCCTCCGGCGGCACCCCCCGGCGGTCGACCATGCCCTGGTAGAGCGTCACCAGCGGCTCCAGCGCCTCCGGCTGGGTGATCGGATCGACAACCTCGATCTGGCCGTCCAGGTCGAGCCGCAGCCCGAGCTTGGCCGCCTCCGCCTCGATCACCGCCCGCCGGCCCACCAGCACCGGCTGCGCCAGGCCCTCGGCGACGATGGTCGAAGCCGCGCGCAGGACCCGCGGGTCTTCCCCTTGCGCGAACGCCACCCGCCGCGGATTGCGGCGGGCGATGTCGATGATCGGCCGCATCAGCTGGCCGGAGCGGAACACGAACCGCTCCAGTTCCTCCTGGTAGGCGTCGAAGTCCTCGATCGGACGCCGCGCCACCCCGGATTCCATCGCCGCGCGCGCCACCGCCGGGGCGATGCGCAGGATCAGCCGCGGATCGAAGGGCTTGGGGATGATGTACTCCGGCCCGAACAGTGGCGCAGGGCCGCCGTAGGCCGCCTGGGCCACCTCGCTGGCCTCCTCGCGGGCCAGGTCCGCCACCGCCTTCACGGCGGCGATCTTCATGGCCTCGTTGATCTGGCAGGCGTCCACGTCCAGCGCCCCGCGGAACACGAACGGAAAGCACAGCACGTTGTTGACCTGGTTGGGATAATCGCTGCGGCCGGTGGCGATGATGGCGTCGGGGCGCGCGGCGCGGGCCGCCTCGGGCAAGATCTCGGGCTCGGGGTTGGCGAGCGCCAGGATGAACGGGTTGGGGGCGAGCTTGACTAGCCATTCCGCCTTCAGCACCCGCGGCGCCGATAGGCCCAGGAACACGTCGGCTCCGTCCAGCACCTCCGGCAGGGTGCGGGCGTTGGTCACACGGGCGTAGCGCGCCAGCTCCGAACCCGGCACGTCCTCACGCCCGGCGTGCACCACGCCCTTGATGTCGGTGAGGGTCACGTTGTCGGCCGGCAGACCCATGCTGACCAGCAGATCGACGCAGGCCATGGCCGCGGCCCCGGCGCCGGAGGTCACCAGCTTGACCTCGGAGAGTTCCTTGCCCTGCAGCTTCAGGCCGTTGACGATCGCCGCGGCGCAGACGATCGCCGTGCCGTGCTGGTCGTCGTGGAACACGGGGATCTTCATCCGCTCGCGCAGCTTGCGCTCGATGACGAAGCACTCCGGGGCCTTGATATCTTCCAGGTTGATGCCGCCGAAGGTGGGCTCCAGTGCGGCCACCACGTCGCAGAACAGGTCCACGTCGAGGGCGTCCACCTCCAGGTCGAAGACGTCGATGCCGGCGAAGGTCTTGAAGAGCGCCGCCTTGCCCTCCATCACCGGCTTGGCGGCCAGCGGCCCGATGTTGCCCAGCCCCAGCACCGCGGTGCCGTTGGTGATCACCGCCACCAGGTTGCCGCGGGCGGTGAGCTCGTGCGCCGCCCCCGGCCGCTCGACGATGGCTTCGCAGGCGGCGGCCACCCCTGGCGAATAGGCCAGCGCCAGGTCGCGCTGGGTCGCCATGGGCTTGGTCGGGCGCACCGCGATCTTCCCGGGCCGCGGAAACCGGTGATAGCGCAGGGCGGCGCGGCGCAGGTCGTCATCCATCGGGGCGGTCTCGGGTCGTCGGTCGCGGGGACCTCGACCTAGACTATTTTGCGCCCCGTGCGGACCGGCCGTAGCGGAAATCTTCGATTATTCCGCGGTCCAGCCGCCATCCATGGAGATGTTCGTGCCGGTCATCTGGGCCGCCTCGTCGCGACACAGGAAGACCGCCATGGCCGCGATGTCCTCCGGGGTCACGAACTGCTTGGTGGGCTGGCGGTCCAGCAGCACGTCGTGGATGACCTGTTCGCGGGTCATGTTGCGGGCCTTCATGGTGTCCGGGATCTGGTTCTCCACCAGCGGCGTCCAGACATAGCCGGGGCTGATGCAGTTGACGGTGATCCCCGTGGTGGCGAGTTCGAGCGCCGCGGTCTTGGTCAGGCCGGCGATCCCGTGCTTGGCCGAGACGTAGGCCGCCTTGAACGGCGAGCCGGTAAGGGAATGGGCCGAGGCGGTGGAGATGATCCGGCCCCACTTGCGCGCCTTCATTCCCGGCACGGCCGCCCGGATCAGGTGGAAGGCCGACGACAGGTTGACGGCGATGATCATGTCCCACTTCTCGATCGGGAAGTCCTCGATCGGCGACACGAACTGAACGCCGGCGTTGGGCACGAGCACGTCCACCGAGCCGAAGGTCTCCTCGGCGGTCTTGATCATCGCGGCGATCTCGGCCGGCTTGGACATGTCGGCGGGCGAGTAGAGCGCCTTGACGCCGAAGTCGGCCTCCAGGCCGGCGCGCTCCTTCTCGATGTCCTCGGGCTTGCCGAAGCCGTTGATCATCACGTTCGCGCCTTCGGCGGCGAAGGCGCGGGCGATGGCCAGGCCGATGCCGCTGGTGGAGCCGGTGACCACGGCGGCCTTGGATTTCAGGATCATGGCGTGGGAGTCCTCGTGCGGGCGGGGGAGGGATGGGCGGCGTCGACGCCCTGGGCGGGCTCTCGGCCAGGATCGAACACCGCGGTGCCGCCGGGCTTGGAGGCGGCGGCGTAGCGTTCCTGCTGCCGCAGGCAGCGGCGGGCGTCGGCGACGCCCGAGGCCCAGTGGTCGAGCATGGTGGATCGCGAGAACTCATAGTCCTTGGAGCCGCCCTCGTACTCCTTGGACCGGTAGATCAGCTGCACCACCGTCACCGCGTTTTCGCGCGACAGGGTGTCGAGCAGGCGCACGTTGGGGTCGTCCGCCAGGGCGGAGGGCAGGATCGCCAGCAGGTTGCGCAGCGCCGCCTTCAGCTCGTGGATGCGCATGTTGGCGTCGGTGTTGTGCCGGGTGCGGCTGGAGTAGCGGATCTCCTTCTCGCGCTCCACGGACTCCAGCAGGGTCCTGGGCATCCGCCCGCGGGCGTTGAAGAGGTCCACCTGGTAGATCAGCAGGTCGTCCGCCTGGTCGGTCTCCAGCACATATTCCAGCGGCGTGTTGGAGACCAGGCCGCCGTCCCAGTACCACTGGCCCTCGATCTGGATCGGCGGGAAGCCGGGCGGCAGGGCGCCGGAGGCCATGATGTGCTCCGGACCGATCTTCTCCCGGGCGTTGTCGAAATAGGCGAAGTTGCCGGTGCGGATGTTCACCGCGCCGACGCTGAGCCGCATCTCGCGCGAATTGATCCGGTCGAAATCCACCAGCCGCTCCAGCGTCGCCTTCAGCGGGGCGGTGTCGTAGAAGCTCAGCGCCTGCGGCCCGCCCGACCAGTGCAACCAGGGCGAGATCAGCCGCGGCGCGCACATCCCCGGCACGCCGAGGGCGGCCGCCCAGTTGGCGCTGACCTCGTGGAACGTGGCTTGGGACTGGGCGCTGAAGGCCAGCGGCGTCAGCGCCAGGCCCGAGGTGACCAGCTCCCAGAACTCGCGCAGCCGCTCGACGCGCTTTTCGGGCGGGTTGCCGGCGATCAGCGCCGCATTGATCGCGCCGATGGAGATTCCCGCCACCCAGTGCGGCTTCACCCCGCCCTGGTTCAGCGCCTCATAGACCCCGGCCTGGTAGGAGCCCAGCGCGCCGCCGCCCTGCAACACCAGGACGCGCCGGCTCTGGGCGGACAGGTTTGCTGGTGCGTTCATCGATGGTCCCTGGCGGCAGGCTTGAGCATAAGCCCGGCGGTCTACGCTGCACTAGCGATATTGCAGCGCACAAGGACCCATATGGCGCACCAATGCGTTCGCCGCACCTGGCGCCCGGATTACAAAATTTTCAGGCGGCTGCAGGCGGCCGGCTGATCGCCCGGACGGCGGCGAGGCGGACGGCGGCGGGCGCCGGCCGTTGGGCGACTTCCACCTTGCGGGCGGCCCACACCGTGGCCCCGATCGCGCTGGCGGCGCCGTCGCGGGCTTCCTCCGCCCGCACAGGGTCGTCAGGCTCCCGCGCCGCGGCGGCCATCACCTGGCCGACGCCGGTCGCGAACCGCATCTGCTGCAATGTCAGGGTGTAGACGCCTTCCACCGCGAGGGCATAGGCCTGAACGAAGGCCGTCAGGCCCTGCTGCGCGGCGGCGAGCGAGGCGGAGTAGAGGTGGTAGGGCGCGAACGCCAAGTCCATGGGGCCGCTGAGCGCCCCTTTTTCGGGTGTCATTGAAAGCTCCGTCGGCATGCGAGATGTCCGGACCGGACCGTGGGCGAATCATACGCCTGCCCAGAATCCGGTCAACGCACTCGTCCTGATCACTTGTTGGGCTTGCGCACGGCGGTGACCTCCACCTCGAGCAGGGCGGCCGGCGCGGCCAGGCCCGCCACCTGCACCGTCGACCGCGTCGGCTTGTTCGGCTGCTCGGGCGTGCCGTAGTGCTTTGTGTAGGCCCGCATCATCCCGGCGAAGTCCATGCGCGCGCCGCCTTCGCCGCCGGTCATGTAGATGGTCATCGAGACCACATCGCCCTCGGTGAGGCCCTGGCCCTTGAGGATCGCGGCGATCTTGCCGAACACGCTGGCGGCCTGGGCTTCGGCGTCGCCCGGCGGGTCCGGCGCCTTGGGCAGGTCGGGCAGCACGCCGGACAGATAGATGGTCTCGTAGCCCGCCGGCACGGTCACCGTCTGGGCGATCGGCGCGGTGGGGCTTGCGGCGGTCCGGGCCACGCCCTGGGCGGCGGCCGGGGTCGCGACGGCCAGGGCGCAGGCGGCGGCGAACGCGAGGCGACTGTGCATGGGGTCGTTCCTCTCTATTGCAGTCTTGTGGCCGTCACCGGCCGGCCGGCGCGGTGGCGGGCGTCCAGCAGGGCGGCGGTGCGGTGGGCCGAGCGTATCGCACCTTCCTGCCAGGCGCCCACGTGGCTGAGGTATTCCCCGGCGAACCAGATCGGCCCGTCAGGCTCGCTCAGGAGGGCGTAGTCCGGCTCCTGGTCGCTGGGCCACTGCACCCAGGGGCCCAGGTTGTAGGGCACCTTCGCCCACTGCACCTGCAGCGGCTTTTCGAGCAGCGCCCCGGAGCCGGGATGCAGCTGGTCGATCATCCGCCGGGTCAGTTCGATCTGGTCTGGCCGGCTCAGCGCCGCCATCTGCGTCGCCGCCGGGCCCGAGGCGTAGGCGCCCAGCAGCACGCCGGTCTTCGAATGCAGCCCGTGGCTGGGATACCAGACCAGCGAGTTGGGGGCCTTTATGAACGAAATGCCGCCGTAGATCCGATAGGGCTCCGCCTCCCAGAACCGCGGCGCCTGCCAGGCGATCTTGATGGAGTCGCCGTAGGGGACCCGGGCGATCGCCGCACGATAGGCGGGGCTGAAATCGGCCGGAATGGTCCGCAGCACCGGCAGCGGGATGGTGCAGATGCAGTAGTCGGCGTCCAGGGTCAGGTCGCCGCCGGCCGCCAGGTCGCGGGCCGTCACCCGCACGCCCTTGCGGGTCTTGCGCAAGGCGCGGACCTCGACGCCCAGGCGGACGACCGGCCCCAGGGCCTTTTCGAACGCCGCGGGGATGCGGTCCATGCCGCCCACGGGCTGGAACATGGTCGCCTGCATGTCGAGGACCTCCTCGAACAGCACGCCCTGCCACATGTCCTCGTCCAGCAGCAGGCGAAGGTCGAGCGGGTCGACGGGCGAGGCGCGCTCGTCGCCGGCGCCGGGATAGGTCTTGAACCCGGAGCGCTCCGAGCCGCGGTAGAACAGGTCGGGCTTCAGGTCGCCGTAGACCTTCAGGAACTCCACCATCCGCGCCTTGTCCTCGGCCGACAGTTCCTGGTCGAGGGCGCCGCGGTTGATCGCCTTGGCCAGCAGTTCGGAGACATGGCCGCGGGTGTCGTTCACCGCCTGGCGCAGCCGGATCGGCTGGCCGCCGTTGGCCTTGGGGTTCAGCAACAGGGCGGCGCGGCTGGTGTTGATCTCCGGCTCCAGCGCCACGCCCAGTTCGCGGCAATAGCCCAGCACCGCCTGGTGGTGGCTGGGCAGCCGGGCGGGCCCGGCGTTGAAGTACTGGCCTTCGTCGAACTCGCAGACCTGGCGCGAGCCGTCGGTCATCTCGATCCTCGTACCGCGGCGGATCGTCCAGTTGCGCCCGCCCGCGCGGGTGCGCGCCTCCAGCACGGTGCAGGCGTAGCCCGCCCGGCCGAGCTCGTAGGCCGCCGCCATCCCGGCCACGCCGGCGCCCAGGATCACCACCTTGGCGCCCGCGCCGCCGCCGCCGGCGGCCAGGTCCGGCGGGCCGGCGGCGAAGGCCTGCGCCGGCCTGAGGAATCCTAGGGCCTGCAACGTCACATAGGCCGCGGCGTATCCCCCCGCCGCGCCCACGCGTTGGACGAAATCCCGGCGGCTGACCGCCATGCGCGACCCTCGATCGTTTCGACTGGCGAAGCTTGTGGCCCCGCGCGCTCGTGCGTCAGGCGAATTCGGCGCCGGCGCAGATTCCATGCGCCGATGGCGAATTTCAAGGCGTGGCGCCGGCAAAAACGGCGACGGGGCGTCGCATCGGCCCGTTCAGCAACGCCGCTCCGTTTCGCCAACTTTTCGTACAGCCCCAATTAACCACGTTGGTATGGCGCATTTTACGAACACTTATCCAGTATGGGAGATGGTGGGTTCCTGTAACGACGGTGGAAGTCCACAAGTGAATATCAAAGTCCTCAAAGGTGACTTCTTCTGGCCGCTGGCGATCCTGTCATTTATCGGCATGGCGCTGTTGGTGGGGACGGTCTTCACACTGATCCGGCAGTTCGACGTCGCCGCCCGCGACCGCGAGCAGGTCGTGGTCGCGGGCGGCCTCGTGGGCCGTATGGACGAGGTGGCGCACAAGGTGGTCACCGAGACCACCTGGGACGAAGCGGTCCACAACCTCGACAACCAGTTCAACCGCGACTGGGCGCGCGAGAACATCGGCCAGTTCCTCGAACAGTCCGACGGGTTCGACGAGTCCTTCGTGCTGGACGCCGAGGACCGCCCGGTGTTCGCCTACGAAGGCGCGTCGGAAACAGCGCTCGCGCGCTACGGCCGTTTCCAGCCGGAGGTTCGCGGCATCGTCGAAGCCGTGCGCGCCGCCGAGGCGCGCCGTGGCCCGCCTGTCAGGCGTTCGCACAAATCGGTGCTGCCGGCCCCCATCCAGGCCAGCGTGATCGCCGTCGTCGACGGCCGCCGCCACATCCTCACCGCCACCGTCGTACAGCCCGACTTCGGCGAGGCGTTGCCCCGCCGCGACCGCGCGCCCGTGGTGGTGGCGGGGATGATCATGGACGGCCCGTTCATCGACTCCTTCGCCCGCCGATACATGCTGGAAGGACTGCGCCTGGATTCGCCGGACGCGCCGCGCGACAGGGATCGCGCGCGTACCGTGCTGCGCAACGACCGCGGCCAAGCGGTGGGCGTGCTGAGCTGGGCGCCGCAGAACCCGGGCCGCGCCCTGCTGCGCAACCTGGTCGCGCCGATCCTGCTGGTGGTGGCCGGCCTGGGCGTCGTCGCGCTGTTCCTCTATCGCCGCAGCCGACGCATGGCCCAGGGGCTGATCGCCAGCGAAGCCCGCGCCTCGCACCTGGCCTACCACGACGCCCTCACGGGGCTGCCCAACCGGGTGCTGTTCTTCGACCGGCTGACGCACGCCCTCGACCTGCTGCGGCGCGGCGGCGGCCGGGTGGCGATCCACGCCCTGGACCTCGACCGCTTCAAGGAAGTCAACGACACCTTCGGCCACCTGGTGGGCGACGAGCTGATCCAGGAAGCGTCGCGCCGGATGTCGGCCCTGTGCCGTAGCTCGGACACCTTCGCCCGCCTCTCGGGTGACGAATTCGCCATCGTCCAGTCGGGCGCCACCGCCGCCAGCGCCGCGGCCCTGGCCGCGCGTCTGATCGAGGCGATGAACCAGCCTTTCGACCTGGCGGCCGGCCGGGTGTTCGTCGGCTGCTCGATCGGCGTCTCGCTGGTCGCCGATGGGACGCTGGAGCCCGCCGAGGCCCTGCGACAGGCGGACCTAGCGCTCTACCGGGCCAAGGATTCGGGGGGCGTGCAGTACTGCTTCTTCGAACTGGAGATGGACGCTGCGATCAAGATGCGCCGCGCGCTCGAGGGCGACCTGCGCGAGGCGCTCGCCGCCGGAATCCTGGAGATGGCCTATCAGCCGCAGGTCGACCGGCGCGGCGTCATGACCGGCGTCGAGGCCCTGGTGCGCTGGAACCATCCCACGCGCGGCATGGTCTCGCCGGCCTTCTTCGTGCCGATCGCCGAGGAATGCGGCCTGATCGTCGAACTCGGACTGTTCACCCTGCGCCGCGCCTTCGAGGACAGCCGCCGCTGGACAGACCTGAAGACCGCCATCAACGTCTCCGCCAACCAGATCCGCATGAAGGATTTCGTCGCCAGCGTCGAAGCCCTGGTGGCGGAACTGGAGGTCGACCCGCGAGGCTTTGAGCTGGAGATCACCGAAGGGGTCCTGCTGGGCGACGATCCGTCCACCCACGAGACCTTGAAGCGCCTGCGGCAGATGGGATTCTCCCTGGCCCTCGACGACTTCGGCACCGGCTATTCCAGCCTGAGCTACCTGCAGCGGTTCCCGGTCACCAAGATCAAGATCGACCGTTCCTTCATCGCCAACCTGGGCGTCGACGCAGAGGCGGACGCGGTGGTCGGCGCCATCGTCAAGCTGGCGCGGGCCCTCAACCTGGGGGTCATCGCCGAAGGTGTCGAGACCGCCGACCAGCGCGAGCGCCTGGCCGCCGCCGGCTGCGGCGAGGTGCAGGGGTTCCTCTACAGCCGGCCCGTGCCGGCCCAGGAGATCGGCCGCCTGCGGCGCGGCCGCAAGTTCACCCGCCAGGTTGCCTGACGGCGCCAGCCGTCGAAATTGGCCGCCGTAGCCGACCGCCATGCGCCCAGGTGTGCGTTAAGGCCGGGCGGCGGGCGCATAGACCGAAAGCTGCTCCCCGGCGAATACGCGCCGCCATCCTGCCTGCGGGGCGGGGTCGGGGCCGGGGTCGGCGTCGATCAGCGTCCGGAAGCCAGCGGCGAGGCCCGGCGGCAGCCTCTTCGGTTCGGCGGGGCGGATCTCCGCTTCCCCGTCCAGGGACAGGAAGCCCAGGTTCGCCTCGCTGACGCTCGGCGCGACGAGCACCGTGCGACCCGGATGCGCGGTGATCACACGCTCGGCGACCTGCATCTCTCTGGCGAAGGCATACCGCTGCGCCACGATCGGCTGCACCCAGATGTGGTCGAGCCAGGTGGAGAGGACGCCCAGCGTCAGGAACGCCGCCAGCCAGGCGCCGATCGCGCGGCCGCGCAGCAGCGTGCCCGTGGCCGCCAGCAGCGTGGCCGTTACGGCCAGGGCCTGGAACGGGACATGCGTGTTTACGGGCGCCCGCACCGGGTCGGGACGGAAGAAGGCGGTCACAGCGGTCCCGTCCCACGGAAACAGCACGACCTGTGCATGGAGGCTGAACAACAGCCCGGCCAGGCCGGCCAGCACGATAGCGGCCGCCACGAGCCGAGATCCGCGCCCAGCCTCCGCATCCCAACGGGCCAGGGCGGGCGCCGACGCCACCCAGATCAAGGGGATGAAGAATTCGAAGTAACGACCCCACAGCCGTCGCATCTCGTTGGGGTCGACGGCCAGCTTCGTCGCATAGATCGCGGCCATCGCAACCGTGGCGACAAGCGACATGGCCAGCAGCAGGACCATCAGGTCGCCGCCGGTGAGCCGGAACGTCCCAGGGCGCTCCGCTCGCCATCGCTTCAGGAGGTCGCTCGCCATCGCGGTGGCGGGGACCCCCAGCATCAGGGCGCTGGCGGAGGCCATGGCGACGAAGGCCAGCGCCCCGAGGCCCGGATAGGTCTCGCCGCCCGCCGCCGCCAGCGCCCGGCCGTAGTGCGACGGGACGAAGAACATGAGCGGGTTGAGGACCGTCTGGTCCATCGCGCCCTGGATCACATTGCCCGTCGGCAGGAAGGCTGCGGCGAACGCGGCGACCCGCAACGGGACGCGCCGCAGGTCGCGGCTGATCACGGCGTCCGCCGCCATCAGGGCGCCCATGGCCGCGATCACCGCCACGCCGTGCGGCTTGGTCAGCACCAGGGCGGCGCAGAGCGCGCCCGCCGTTACGGCGTGAAGACCCGGTCGCGCCCGGTAGAGGCCCCAGGTGGCCGCCGCCAGCGCCGCCAGCAGCAGTACATAGGTCCCCTCCGGCATCGCCGTGACCACGAAGCGGTAGTAGGGAAAGCCCAGACCCACGCCGAGGAAGATCCATCGCCGCCCGGAGGGCAGGCGTCTGGCGACGCAGGCGAAGACCACGAGGATCGCGCCGACATAGGCCGCTAGTCCCTCGATCCGGATCCACAGCAGGAAGTCTTCGGAGGCGATGTAGGCCAGCCGGACCAGCGCGAAGTACGTCCCGTTGTTGATCTCCATCAGCAGGGGATTGCGGGCCGTGTACTCGGGCGAGTAGAGCGCCCGGATCAGGTAGGTCCCCTCGTCGATCGCGTAGAGCGGCAGCGGGATGAACAGCCGCCCGACGTAGAACGTCGCCACCGCGAAGATCATCAGGCCGGCGACCAGCCCGGGCAGCCGCCGCAACAACGTCTTCACGAACTCCATCGCCACACGTCTTGGTCGCGGCCGCGCTGGCGTCAACCCCTTCATGCGCCGGCGTGTCAGCCACGATCCGATCGGGTGGATTTCGGCGTTCGGGGTCCGGTCGATCACGCGCCGAGGTCCCTTGCGCGTCTTCGCCTTCGATGATCCATGCAGACCAAGGCCGGTCACGCGGCCGCGATGGAGGAGGAGGCCGCGGGCATGTTCGGCGACGAGGACGATGAGGCCCGCGGGCCGATCTACACGCCTCAGGTGTTGGTCAACGCCCTGAACCAGGATCCGGGCCGCCCGCTGCTGCATCAGCTCGACGGCCCGACGCTCTCGGTGGGTGACGTTCGCGACGCCACGAGCCGGTTCGTCCAGGCCCTGGCCAGCCTGGGCGTCGGGCGCGGGACCCGCGTGGGCCTGCTCTCGGCCAACCGGCCCGAGGTGCTCCACGTCAGCCATGCCGTGCAGATCCTGGCGTCTGTCTATGTGCCGATGCATCCCATGGGCGGCCTGCCCGACCACCGGCATGTGATCGAGGACGCCAGGGTGGAGATCCTGGTGTTCGACGCCGGCCGGTATTCCGCGCGGGCGGCCGAGCTCGCCGCCGCGGTCCCCGGACTGCGCCTGGTGGCGTTCGGGCAGAGCAATCTGGGCGAGGACCTGGTGGCGCTTGCGGGCGCCATGACGCCGGCGCGCCTGGTCGCGCCCAAGGTCCGGGCCGGAGACGTGACCCGTCTGGCCTATTCCGGGGGCACCACCGGCAAGCCCAAGAGCCTCGCCACCAACCAGCGCACCACGCTGGCCTGTTTCCAGATCATGCTGGCCGAATGGGAGTGGCCGGTCCCGCCGCGGGTGCTTTCCTGCGCGCCGCTCAGCCACGCCGGCGGCACCATGATCCTGCCGACGCTGCTGAAGAATGGCACGATGCTCGTGCTGCCCGCTTTCGACGCCCTGGCCGTCCTGGAAGCGATCCAGGCGCACCGCATCAACTGCATGATGCTGGTGCCCACCATGATCTACGCGCTCCTGGACCACCCGCGGTTCGCCGAGTTCGACCTCTCCAGCCTGGAGACCATCTTCTACGGCGCTTCTTCCATCGCGCCGGCCCGGCTGAAGGAGGCCATCGAGCGGATCGGCCCGGTGTTCTTCCAGTTCTACGGTCAGGCCGAGGCGCCGATGACCGTCACGGTCCTGCGCAAGGCCGAGCACGACGTGAACGACATGGTCCGCCTGGCCAGCTGCGGCCGCCCGACGCCCTGGCTCGACGTCGAGCTGCTGGACGACGACAACCAGCCGGCCCCCGACGGGGAGCCCGGCGAGATCTGCGTGCGTGGCCCCCTGGTCATGGACGGCTACCGGGACAATCCGGAGCTCAACGCCCAGACCTTCGCCGGCGGCTGGCTGCACACCGGCGACGTGGCTGTGCGCGACCCCGGCGGCTTCCTGCGGATCGTCGACCGCAAGAAGGACATGATCGTCACCGGCGGCTTCAACGTCTATCCGCGCGAGATCGAGGACATCCTGGCCCTGCACCCGGCCGTCTCCCAGGCCGCCGTCATCGGCGTGCCGCACGAGAAGTGGGGCGAGGCGGTGAAAGCGCTGGTGGTCCTGCGCCCGGGCATGACCGCCGCCGAGGACGAGCTGATCGCCGCCGTCGCCGAGCGCAAGGGCTCCTTCCAGGCGCCCAAGTCGGTGGTCTTCATCGACGCGATCCCGCAGACCGCCGTCGGCAAGCCGGACAAGAAAGCCCTGCGCGCGACCCACGGCGCGGGGTGAAGGCCAGTCAGTCGGGGCGACTTGTCATCGAAGTTGATCCGTCAGCGGCGGCGGGATAGGGGTGGGGGCGATGGACAACCGACCCGCCCTTCCGGCCGAGCCTTCCGAACGCCCGGCCGTGGTTCGCAAGGCGGCCGAGCGGGTGCTGGCCGAGCTGCGGCGGCAGATCGTCAGCGGCGAGATCGCCGAGGATGGCAACCTGCCCACCGAGGGTGAGCTGGTGGAGCGCTTCGGCGTCTCCCGCACGCCGATCCGCGAGGCGATCCGGGTGCTGGAGATGGAGGGCCTGGTCCGCTCGCAGCAGGGCCAGCGGCACGGCGCCCGCGTTCAGCCGCCGAGCACCCGCATCGCCGCGCGCCAAACCGGCCTGCTGCTGCGCCGGCGGGGCGCGTCGCTGGCCGACGTCTACCAGGCGCGCCAGGCGATCGAGCCGTTCGCGGCGAGGCTGCTGGCCGAAAGCGCTTCGTCGCAGATCATCGCCGCCCTGAAGGCCTTCTGCATCGAGGAACGGCGCGTCGTCGGCGACCCCCGCGCCTGGGGCCACGCCGCGGCCGTCTTCCACCAGATGCTCCTCGACCATTGCGGCAACCGGACGCTCGCCGTGCTGGGCGCCCAGCTGTTCGATATCGTCGCCGGACAGATCAGCGTCGAGATGTCGGAGGCGGACGGCGGAGTCTCGGGCGAGTCGGGGCGGGGCAAGGCGATCGATGCGCACGAACGGTTGATCGCGCTCATCGAACGTCGCGATGCAGACAGGGCCGAGGGGTTCTGGCGGGTCCACCTGCAGGCCGCCTGGCCCTGGCACCAGGTGACCGAGAGCCTGAACGTGGACGACCTGCTGAGATAGAGGGTTGGGGAACGCGGCGATGGAATGGTGGCTGAACTTCAGCATGGTCGACATCGACCGGCTGGTCCCGCTCGCCCAGGCCGCCGAAGGCCTCGGGTTCGCGGGCGTCTCCATGGGCGATCACCTGGTCTTCCCGCGGGAGCTGAAGTCTCCGTATCCGTACAGCGCCGACGGCCGCGTGAAGTGGCGGCCGCAGGACCAATGGCCGGATCCCTGGGTCTCCATCGCCGCCATGGCGACGGCGACGAAGGCGCTGCGCTTCACCACCGGCGTCTTCATCCTGCCGCTGCGCCGCCCCGTGGACCTGGCCAAGTCCCTGGGCACGGCCGCGCGCCTGTCCGGCGGCCGGGTCATCGGCGGCTTCGGGGCCGGCTGGATGCGCGAGGAATTCGACCTGGTGGGGGAGAAATTCGACCGGCGCGGCGCACGCATGGACGAGATGATCGAGGTCCTGAAGAAGCTCTGGACCGGCGAGATGGTGGACCACCACGGCGAATTCTACGACTTGCCCGGCGTGCAGATGTCGCCGGCGCCGCTGACCCAGGTTCCGATCTACATCGGCGGCCACAACGAGGCGGCCTTGCGCCGGGCCGTCCGCTGTGACGGCTGGATCGGCGTGCACTCGAAGTTCGAGGTCACCGCGCCGCTGGTCGCCAAGGTGCGCGAGATGCGCGCGGCGGCGGGGGGCGCGCCGTTCACCCTGATGCTCAACGCCTTCCGCACGACGCCCGAGGACCGCGTCCGGTTCGCCCAGCTCGGCTTCGACGTCGTCGTCCTGCCGGCGCTGGCGCTGGCGCCCGGACGCACGCTCGACGAGCAGCTCGAAGGCCTCGCCCGCGCGGCCCAGGACCTGGGGATCTCGAGGGCGGCGTCCGCTTGAGCCGTCCCGCGGCCCGTTCTACGGACACCGCAGTTCCGCGGGGAAGGCGTGTATGACGACGTTCGTGCTGGTGTCCGGTTCGTGGCATGCCGCCTGGTGCTGGGAACGCGTCGTCCCCCTCCTCGAAGCCCGCGGCGCCCGTGTGATCGCCCCCGATCTCCTGGGCATGGGCCCTGATCCGACGCCGCTCGCCGAGGTCTCGCTGGCCGCCTGGGCCGATCAGGTGGCGGACATCATCCGCGCCCAGCCCGAACCGGTTATCCTGGTCGGCCATAGCCGGGGCGGCATCGTCATCAGCGAGGTCGCCGAGCGTGTGCCGGACCACATCGCCCGCCTGGTCTATCTCGCGGCGCCGGTGATCGGGCACGGCGCCAGGCTCGACGACGTCATGGGTCCCGTCCGCAGCGACCGCCCCAGCTTCCTGGAGAAGGGGCCCGACAACAGCTCGACCGTGCCGGCGAAACTCGTGGGTCCGGTGTTCTACAACACGACCGCGCCGGAATGGGTCGCGCGGGCGCTGGGCCAGCTCAGCCCGGAGCCAATGGACGTCTTCGCGACGCCGCTGCGTCTGACCGACGAGCGCTTCGGCCGCGTCCGAAGGGCCTACCTGGAATGCGCCCAGGACAAGGCGATGAACGTGAAGGCGCAGCGCGCTTTCCAGGCGCGGATGCCGTGCGATCCGGTGATCACCCTCGACACCGACCACTCGCCCTTCTACTCGGCCCCGGACGCCCTGAGCGATGCGCTGATGCAGGTCGCCGGCGCACCCTGACCTGGGGTTGGGCGATCGCATCGCCTGAAATGCGCCGGCCGCCGGCGAAGGATAGGTTCGAGGGACGGATAGTTCAGGGAGATGGGGATGCTCGAAGGCGTGAAGGTGATTGAGATGGCGTCGATCGCCGCCGGTCCGGTGGCGGCGACCATGCTCGCCGAATGGGGCGCCGACGTCCTCAAGATCGAGCCGCTGGAGGGCGACCGGGGCCGCTACATCATGCAGGGCCTGGGCGTGAAGGACCTGCCGTTCGACCCGGACCTCGACCTGCACAACCGCGGCAAGAAGAGCCTGGCGCTCGATCTCGCCCAGCCGGAGGCGCACGAGATCATCGAGAGCCTGATCAAGGACGCGGACATCTTCATCACCAACATGCTCTCGGACAAGCTGGCGGAGCGGAACCTCGACTGGGCGCACCTGTCGAAGGTCAACCCCAAGCTGGTCCACGCCAGTATCTCCGGCTACGGCGCCACCGGTCCTGACGCCCAGCTGCGGGCCATCGACCACACCGCCTTCTGGTCCCGCTCCGGCCTGGCCCATCTGATGACGCCGAAGGGCCAGGAGCCGGTGCCGATCCGCCGGGCCATGGGCGACCGCATCACCGCGACAGCGCTGGTCGCCGGCTGCCTGGCGGCCTACATCGAGGTGCAGCGCACCGGCAAGGGCAAGGTCGTGGAGACCTCGCTGCTGCGGGCGGCGGTGTTCACCGGCGGGGCGGACATCGCCATGCAGGTGGCGGCGGGCCGCGTTGGCTCCAGCCAGCCGCGGATGAGCAACGTCAACCCGATGAACGGCTTCTTCCCGACCAAGGACGGCCGCTGGATCGCCGCCAACCTGGGGCAGCTCGCCTATCTCGACGTGCTCGGCCACCCGGAGATCCTTGACGATCCGCGGTTCCAGGACGCGCCCACCCGCCGCAAGCACAACACCGAGGTGATCGAGATCCTCGATTCGATCTTCCGCGAACGCACCATGGCCGAGTGGGTGCAGCAGTTGCGGCCGGCCGAGTTCACCTGGGCGCCGGTGCAGAACGCCGAGGAGGTGGTCAACGACCCGCAGGCCCTGGCCGCGGGCGCCCTGGTGGACGTGCCGTACAACTCCGGGGAAGGCAGCTACCGCGCGCCGGCCATGCCGGTGGGCTTCCTGGACGAGACCGGAAAGCCCGAGGGCCTGCCGAAGTCCCAGACGCCGGATCTCGGCGGCCATACGGACGAGATCCTCACAGGGCTCGGCTACAGCGCCGACAGGATCGCCGACCTGCGGGCGCGCAAGATCGTGCGGTAGGGGTACGCGGCGATCACCCGTTGAAGTTCAACCGCAATCCCGGCCGGGGCCATCGGGCCTTGAACAGCCGTCCGGTGGACGATCCCGTCACCCAGGCGTCCTTCATATCCGCGCCGCCGAAGCAGATGTTGGTGGTCATGATGTCCGGGAAGGGGTGCTGCTCGAAGGCGCCGTCCGGGCCGATGGCGGTGACGGCGCCGGTCTGGATGGTGGCCACGCAGACGCGGCCGTCCGCCTCCACCGCCAGGCTGTCCAGCGGCTGGTAGCCCGGCAGGTTGACCAGTACGCGCCCCGGCCCGCGACCACGGGTGGAGGCCACCTTGCCCGGCTCGGCCAGGTCGAAGGCCCAGATCCGCCCGAGATTGCTGTCGGCCATGTAGACGACGGTCTCGTCCGGCGAGAGGCCCACCCCATTCGGCGAGATCATGGAGTCGCGCGGCCGCGTCAGCTTCCCGCCGCCCGGCGCCAGGTAGTAGAGCGCCCCGTATCGACGCACGCCCGGCCCGTCGCCGCCATGGTCGGTGAACCACAGGCCGCCCTGCTTGTCGAAGACCAGGTCGTTGGGCGCGATGAACCGCTGACCTTCATAGCCGTCGACCACCGTCTCGACCTTGGCGGTGGAGGGGTCGACGCGCTGCAAGAAGCCGCCCTTGTGCTCCGGGTCCGACTTGCCCGCCAGCAGCACGCCGTCGCGCTCCACGTACTGAAACGCCGAGCCGTTGTTGCAGACCCAGATCGCCCCGTCGGGCCCGATCGCCGCCCCATTGGGGCCGCCGCCGGTCTCGGCGACGGTCGACTTGCGCCCGTCGGGCGTCACCCGCGTCAGCTTTCCCGCCCGGATCTCGCAGACGATCACCGAGCCATCGTCCATCGCGATCGGGCCTTCGGGAAACGCCAGCCCCTCCGTGACGACGTCAACGTCCATGGCGGTTTTCCTTGCCGCTATGCGTTGAAGTTCAGCCGCAGGCCCGGCCGCGGCCAGCGGGTCTTGAACAGGCGTCCTGAGCCCGAGCCCGTCACCCAGGCGTCGCGCAGGTCGGCGCCGCCGAAGCAGATGTTCGTGGTGCGCGGGTCCGGGAACAGGTGCTGCTCGAACGACCCGTCCGGCTGGATCGCCGTGATCGCCCCGGTCTGGATGGTGGCCACGCAGACGCGGCCGTCCGCCTCCACCGCCAGGCTGTCCAGCGGTTGGTAGCCCGGCAGGTTGACCAGCACCCGGCCCGGGCCGCGCCCACCGGTCGAGGCCAGCTTGCCCGGCGCGGTCACGTCGAACGCCCAGACCCGCCCGATATGGCTGTCGGCCATGTAGACCACCGTCTCGTCCGGCGACAGGCCGACGCCGTTGGGGGAGATCATCATTGACCGCGCCCGGGTCAGCGAGGCGCCGCCCGGCGGCATGTAATAGAGCGAGCCGAACCGGCGGCCGTCCTCCACATCGACGCCGAAGTCGGTGAACCAGAGCCCGCCGCCCTTGTCGAACACCAGGTCGTTGGGCGCGATCAGCCGCTTGCCTTCGAAGCTGTCGAACACCGTTTCCGCCTTGCCGGTGGAGAGGTTCACCCGCTGCAGCGATCCGCCCGCGTGCGCAGGGTTGGGCGCAGCGGCCCGCAGCACCCCGTTGTCGTGCTGATAGGTGTGGGTCGTCCCGTTGTTGCAGATCCAGATCGCCCCGTCCGGCCCGACCGCCGCCCCATTGGGCGCGCCGCCGGTCTCTGCGGCGACCGTCTTCTTCCCGTCCGGCGTGACGCGGATCAGCCGGCTCATGCCGATCTCGCAGACGATCACCGAGCCGTCGTCCATGGCCACCGGGCCTTCCGGAAACACCAGCCCGTCTGTGATGACTTCCACGTCCATCGCGTCCCTCCTCATGTGTTTCGACGACTATAGGCGAAGGCGGGCGGGGAGGGGCGACTCCCAATTCGGCCCAGGCCCGCTTGGCGCCGCCGATGCAGCGGGCCACCCAGGTCTGCTCCGGTTTCTCCAGTTTGGGACAGATCCGCCGGCCGGGGCGAACGAGCCCTCCAAGCCCTGGCCGGCCCCTGTCCGGCAGCGAGGGATCGGAGGACGTCCATGTCGTGTCGAGCTGCCGCCATCCAGGCCATCGTCCTCACCCTCGTGACCGCCGCCGCTCACGGCGAGGAGATCCCGGGGGCGTTCAAGACCAACGATGACCTGCGGGTCATCTGCCAGGACGACAGCGTCTATGTCGACGTCTGCCTGGGCTACCTCCAGGGCGCCTCGGACCTGCTCACCGTGATGCAGAAGCCGCTCTGGCCCTTCAACTATCCGTACTGCCTGCCGCAGGGCGCGCAGACGCCGGAAGACCTGCGGCGGGTGTTGATGGCCTACCTGCAGAGCCATCCGGAAAAGGTGCCCGCCATCGGCGCCGGCAGCGCCTTTCGCGCCCTGATCGAGGCCTTCCCGTGCCCGGAACAGGCGGCCCACGTCGGGCCCACCCGGAAGCCCTCGCCGCCGCCGCCGTTCTAGGCTAGCGCCGCCGCCCGGAGAACCCGACCCACCGGTTCAGCACCGCCGCACGGCTCTCGCAGCCGCCGCAGGGCTTCACCCCGACGCCGGCCGCCATACCCTTCAGCAGGTCTCCCAGGCCGACGGGCTCGTCATTGAGAAAGCCGGGCAGGCGGACGCGCGGGACCCGCGGGTCGTCGTCCGCGCTCACGGGTACACCAGACGGCAATTGCGAACAGAGACGCAGTAGTCGCAGATCGTCTCCTCATAGCAGTATTGCAAGAGGCACATCTTCACGCGGCGGCAGGTCGACACGCAGTCACAGACCTCGATCGGTTGACTGTTGTTGCCTCCGCCGCCTGCGCGCCTGGCCATGGTCTGGAACGCGATCTCCGCGGAAAAGCCGGGCATACGGACACGTGGGGCTGGCAGGTCCATAGCGCCGCTCAGAATTCGATGGTTTCGCAATTGCCGGTATACCGGCAGGGATCGCATTTCGTGTAGGTGTAGCAGCGGCCGAGAAAGCAAATCCGCTCCTGCCAGCACGCGCCGTAGCAATCGCAGACTGTGATCGACTCAATGATCAGGCCCCTGGCGTTCGCCTGCTTCGGCAGAGACATTCCCGGGACGGTCGTTTCTGTGGAAAAGCCTGGCATGCGCATGTGGGGCTCCTCGAAGGAAAGATCAGCGGGACGTCAGCTGCGGCCGAACCGACAGATGTTGACGCACACGCGCCGGACCGGGACGCAGTGGTCCAGGAAACACCAGCCGCCGATGTCGAAACAAAACGGCTCACAAGTCACGGTGAGGTCGATGACGCCGCCGTAGGTGTGCAGGATGTCGTCGTCTTTTTGTCTGGCGATCGAGCGGCCTACGATCTCTTCCGAGTAGCCCGGCGTGCGCATCTGGATCTCCTTGCTGGAGGGGGCGGGCCGACGGGTTCCGGCTAGAAGGCGCTGCAACGAACGCTACGGCAGACGTCCACGCAGATTTCCACGCCCGGCAGGCAGTGGCCGAAGAAGCACCAGCCGCCGATCTCGAAACAGACCGGCTCCCATCGCGTGCATTCGCAGTCGCCCTCGATGACGATGGGCCCGTTCGGGCCGACGACGACGACATCGTTCAGTCGTCGGGCGATGGAGGGGGCGGCGATCTCCGCAGAATAGCCGGGCATGCGCATGGCGGCCTCCTTTGTCGTCAACGGTCGTAGTAGGGCGCGAGCCTCGAGGTCAGGAACGGGAACTGCTCGGTCACGTCGACCCGCACCAGCGCCTTCTCCACGCCGTCGTTGCCGCGGTCGCGGTAGGTGAAGACCACGTCGAGGATGTTGCGCGCGCCGCCCAGGGTTGACGGGCGGGTCTCCACCGCCGACAGCGCCTGGTTGCGGGCGACGGCCTCCGCGGTGCGCGCGTAGATCGCCGGCGAGCGCATGGCGAGGTAGTTCAGCGCCCGATGCTCGTCGCTCGTGCCGGCGTTGCCGGCCAGCTGCAGGACCCGGTCGAGAAGCTCCTCGGCCACGGGGCGGAAGGCCTTGTCGCTGGCCCCGTCGGGACGGGGGATCGATCCCACCAGGGCTTCACGGTCGAACGAGTAGAGCTGGTCGAAGGCGACCATGGGCAGCTGCAGGCCGCCGCACATTCCGGGCGGCGCCACCGGGCCGCGCACGCCGATGACCACGTCGAGGTCCGTGGGGGCGGGGTTGGGCCGGAGAGCCTCGATCAACAGATCGAGGTCCGCCGGGTCGCGCGGGGTGAGGATGTAGGTTTCGACGCGCTCGACCGAGAACACCCAACATATCCGCCGCGCCAGGTAGCGGTTTTCGCGCTTCGACAGCACGGCCTGCAACGTCTGGCGGTCGGTGAGCCCCGTCTCGTCCAGACGGGTGGTCGCCTGCATGAGCTCCCGTTCGATCGCCAGGCTGGGAAAGCGCGGCGCGATGGAGCCGATGGCGTACACATAGGCGCCGGCTGGATCGGCGGCGCAGGTCGGGCACTCGACGTCCTCACCGGCGTCCGTCATGGCGGCCTCCCAGGTGTCGGTATGGCGGCAGCGTCGGGCGCTGTCGCTCTCACATACTGGCGTTCAACGAGGCGAGTTCCACCGCGAAAAATTCTTTTTCCAGGCGAGTTCGCGCGGGGCGCCCAACCCGCAGGCGTTGCAAGCGCTGCGCCGCTAGAACCCCACCTGGTCGCCGCCTTTCAGCGCCAGGATCTCGCGCGCCTCGTCGGGCGTCGCCGTCTCCAGCCCCAGGCCCTCGATGATCTTGCGCACGCGGGTCACTTGGTCGGCGTTGGACTTGGCCAGTTCGCCGCGGTCGAGCCAGAGGCTATCCTCAAGTCCCACCCGGACGTGGCCGCCCATGGCCGCCGCCTGGGCCGCCACCGGCATCTGGTTGCGTCCCGCCGCCAGCACCGACCAGCGATAGCTGTCGCCGAACAGCCGGTCGGCCGTGCGCTTCATGTGCAGCACCTCCTCCGGGTGCGCGCCGATCCCGCCCAGGAGGCCGAAGCAGGTCTGGATGAACAGCGGCGCCTTCACCAGCCCTTCCTCCCAGAAGTAGTGGAGGTTGTGCAGGTGGGCGGTGTCGTAGCATTCGAACTCGTAGCGCGCCCCGGTCTCGTTCAACGTCTCAAGCGCAAAGCGGATGTCTTTGAAACTGTTTCGGAAGACGAGGTCGTGGGAGCCTTCCAGCATTTCCGGCTCCCACGCATGCTTGAAGGTCTTGAACCGCTTCAGCATCGGGAACAGGCCAAAGTTCATCGAGCCCATGTTGAGGCTGGCGACCTCCGGCTTCCACGCCGCCGCCGGCCGCACCCGCTCCTCGACGCTCATGTAGGGCGAGCCGCCCGTGGTCAGGTTCACCACCACGTCCGAGCGCTGCTTGATCACCCGCAGGAAGGGCTCGAAGGCCTCCGGGCTCTGGTCGGGCCGCCCGTCCTGGGGATTGCGCGCGTGCAGGTGGACGATCGCCGCGCCCGCTTCCGCGGCGCCCAGCGCCGAAGCGGCGATCTCCTCGGCCGTGACCGGGAGATAGGGTGACATCGAGGGCGTATGGATCGACCCCGTGATCGCGCAGCTGATGATGACCTTGCCCGACGCCATGTGCTTCTCCCGCCGTTTCAGGGCCCGCCGCCGTTGTCGCCCTCCCGCGGAGCTTGGCAGGCTGGCGACCCGGTTTCCAGGGCGCCCGCGCCCGTCGGCCCACGGATCGCCGCGAACGCCGCACGGCGCGGCGCCGGCCACGCAACTTCGGGCGACCGCGGCCGTTCAAGCTGGACCGGAAGAGGGAAGGGAACGGGCGATGCGGATGCTGTTTGGCCTGCTGCTCATGGCTCTGCTCGCCGTCCCGATGGCGGCCGAAGCCCAGGGCGCCCCGCCGCCCGGCAGCTACCAGCGCCACTGCCGCGACATCCGGATGGAGAACATCTACCTCCACGCCTGGTGCACGGGGTCGCGCGGCAGCGGCCAGTCGACCCTCAACGTCCTGTCCTGCCGCACCGACATCGGCGTCGATCCCGACGGCGGCCTGATCTGCGGCGGCCCCGACAGCGTGGGCCCGCCGCCGCCTGCCTACCGGCCCCCGCCGGGCGGCGGCTATGATTCCCCCGCCGGCGGGGGCCAGCGGCGGACCGCCACCCTCTACGCGGGGCGCAAGTACCGCGGTCCGTCCGTTCAGGTGTTCGGGGATACGCCCAACCTCGACAGGTCCGGTTTCAACGACCGGGTGGGCTCGATCCGCTTCGCCCGCCGATCCGGCGCCTGGCAGGTCTGCGCCGACGCCTACTTCCGCGGCCAGTGCGTGACGGTGAGCGGCGACGTCAGCGATATCGGCCGCCTGGGCTTGCGTGACGCGGTCTCGTCGCTGCGGCCGCTGCACTGAGCCTCACCGCCGCGGGTTCGCCAGGCCTTCGATCAGCAAGCCCCAGTCGTCCTCCGAGGCGAACTGGCCGCCCTCCTTGTAGACCGCGATCTCGGTGAGGATCCCGCCGTACTTGGCGGCCAGCCGCTCGCCCAGGCGCTTGGGCGCATCGAAGATGGCGAAGGCGTCGAGGATCTCGTCGGAGATCAGCTGCGGCATCTCCTCCCAGCCGCCGGCGCGCGACAGGGTCCGCAGCGGGGCATGGATGGCCTCGAAGCCCGCGTGCGCCAGCACCGGCAGATAGGCCGGCGTCGAGGCGTAGAAGGCGACGTACTTGCGGATGGCGTCGCGCAGAACCCGCTCCTGCGCCTGGTCATGCACGATCCCGGAGAACACGGGGCAGGCCGCCTGCACCCCCACCGGCCGGCCGGCGCGTTCCTGCGCCGCGGTCATCGCCGGGGCCACCACTTCGCGCAGATAGGCCTCGGTGTGGAAGGCGTGGATATGCAGGCCGTCGCCCACCTCGCCGGCCAGCGCCGCCGACGCCGGCCCCACGGCGGCGATCCAGACCGGGATCTGCGCCATCTCCTCCGGCAGCGGGCCCGGATCGAACTCCGGGTTCATCAGCGTGTACTGGTAGTGCGCGCCCCGGAACGCCGGCTTCTCGCCGTACTGCCAGCTGCGCCAGACCGCCCGGCAGACCTCCACATATTCCCGCAATGCGCCCACGCCCCCCGGCCATGGGGCGCCATAACGCCGCTCGATGTGCGCCTTCACCTGGGTCGACAGGCCCAGGCGGAAGCGGCCCCTGGAGTAGCGCTGGATGTCCCAGGCCACCTGTGCGGTGGCGAACGGCGAGCGGCCATAGGCCACCGCGATCCCGGTCCCGATCTGCATCCGCGAACTCGCCGCCGCCACCAGCGGCATGGAGATGAACGGGTCGTGCCCGGCCTCCGACGACCAGACCGATCCGAAGCCCAGGGCGTCGGCGCGCCGCACTGACGCCGTCAGCGCCTCGATGCTCGCCATGTCCGCAGGCTGGAGCCGCAGGCTGTATTTCATGGTCGTTCCCCTGGTCTCGCGCGTGCCTTGGTGATCCTCGTCTTCGCCCGTTCGCGCGGCGGCGTCGACCGCTTGGTCGCGGCGCCGCCTGTCGCGTGCGCCGCCTGTTCCGGCCGCCGAAATCATCCTAGCGTCACCTGGCCGATGGCGGCCTGGGCCAGACTGGGCGATCTGTTGCGCGAGGACGGGGGATCTGATGGACATTCAACTATGATCGAGACGGCGCGCCGGTTCCTCCATCGGTCGTTCAAGACGGCGTTCCCGAAGGCGTGGCTGAAGATCATGGTCGCCCGGCGCGACCCCCGATTTGAGCCGGAGTTCTGGCTGCTCGCCGACCTCGTGCGGGGTCGGACCGCGGTCGACGTGGGCGGAAGCGAAGGCCTCTTCGCCTACACCATGGCGGGCGCCGCGGCCTGGGTGCACACCTTCGAGCCCAACCCCCTGTCCCTGGCGGCGCTGCGGCGTCTGCGGCGGCCGAACATGACCATCCATCCCGTCGCCCTGTCGGACCATCCGGGTCGCGAGACCTTGCGCTACGATCCCAGGCTGCTCGCCCTCGGAACGATCGAACAGCGCAACACCCTGGCGCACCCCGGGGTGAAGGCCGACAAGACCTTCGAGGTGGAGCTGCGGACCCTGGACAGCTTCGGCCTGGAGAGCGTCGGCTTCATCAAGATCGACGTCGAGGGCCATGAGCCGTCGGTGGTCCGCGGCGCGCTGGAGACCATCAGGGCCGGCAAGCCCCTGCTGATGATCGAATGCGAGCGCCGCCACAACCCGGGCGCCTTCGAGGAGCTGCTCGATGCTCTGGGGCCGCTGGGTTACAGCCCCTACTACTGGACCGGCGAGCGGCTGGTCGAGGTCTCCCCCGCGGAGGTCACCACCTTGCAGACCCTGGTCCCGATCCACGGCTCCGAAGAGCCGCCGCCAGGCCAGCGCTACGTGAACAACTTCTTCTTCAAGACGCCGGACCGGGCGTTCCCGGCGTAGGCGGGACTTTTGAAGACTGGCGCCCGCCGCGAGCCGCCTAGTTCTGATAGTCGGTGGTGATGCGATCCAGTTTGCGGCGGAGTGCGGCCCAGGTGAGGGCGGTGTTGCCCTCCTTGCGGAAATTCAGGGCCAGCAGCGCGGTCTGGTCCAGGGCCTCGGTCGAGGGCTGGTTGATCTTGCGCCCCTGAGCCAGGGTCGCGCACTGCAGCCGGCAGGCGCGCTCGAGGCTGAACATCCGCGTGAAGGCCGCCGCCACCGTGCTGCCGACGGTCAGGGTGCCGTGGTTGCGCAGGATCATCATGCCGTGGTCGCCCAGGTCCCGCTGCAGCCGCTCGCGTTCGCCCAGGTCGATCGCGACGCCCTCGTAGTCGTGGTAGGCGACCTCGGTCCGGATGAGCATGGAGCTCTGATTGAGCGGCAGCAGGCCTTCCTCCAGGCCCGAAACGGCGATGCCGGCTTCGGTGTGCAGGTGGATCACGCAGCCCACCTCGGGCCGCCCCTCGTGGATGGCGCTGTGGATGGTGAAGCCCGCCGCATTGACCGCATGGCGGGTGTTGCTGAGGATGTTTCCCTCCAGGTCCACCTTCACAAGGGACGAGGCCGTGACCTCCTCGAACATCAATCCGAAGGGGTTGATGAGGAAGGTTTCCTCCCCCGGGACGCGGACCGACATGTGGGTGGCCAGGAGGTCATCCCAGCCATAGTGGGCCGCCAGCCGGAAGGCGGCCGCCAGGTCAACCCGGGCGTCGTGCTCAGTCGCGGCGGCCGCTGCGGCGGCGCCGAGGCCGACGGTCATCTGGATCTGGTTCATCCGAGCAACGCCACCTGAATGTCGCGCACGCCGTCGAAGGGGCTACGGCCATGGGCGGTCAGCACATTGTCGACCAGCAGGATGTCGCCCTGTTCCCATCGCAGCGACTGGGTGATGGCTTCGATGGTCAGTTGCAGATCCTCGACGTCCGCCGCGTCGATCTCGCCCCCGTCGGCGTAGGTCGTGCAGTACGGCCGGGGCTTGTCCCCTGCGCCGTAGTGACGGTTGTAGAGCGCCCAGCGTTCGGCGCCCATGTTGCGCCGGTTCTGCGTCTGGCTGGCGATGTGGTTGAACCACACCGTCTCGCCGGTGAGGCCGTGCTGGGTGAAGCCGGACGCGACGAACACCGCCGAGAGGCTGCCGTCCGTCTCCCAGATCGGATCCAGGCCGACGCTGCGGCAGGCTTCCTCCGCTCCGGCCGGATCCTCGGTCTGGAAGGCGGTGACCCAGGTGTTGTGCATCTCGGCCCGGCTGGGGTCGATCTCCACCGGCGCGCGGAAGTTGCGCACATAGCGGACGCCCCGTTCCTTCACCTCGTCCCAGAACCGCCTTGGCAGCCGCTGTTCGAGCAGGCGGAAGTCCGCAACCAGGGTCTCGCCGCCGGCCGGCGGCGGCTGGTTGCAGAAGAAGGCGATCATGCGCGGAAAGCGCGGCAGGTAGGCCATCTCCTGGTGCATCTGAAATGGCCAGTGCTTGGGCGCGTTGGTGGTCTCCATCACCCGCCCGTCGATCTGGGCGCGCTTCACGGCGCCGCCCACATAGTTCAGGTCGTTGGTCGGATAGTGGTCGATGGCCCGCGCAAACTCCGCCGTGCCGCGGGTGGGGAAGTCGCGGAACAGCAGCGCCCCGTGGACCACTGCCAGCCGGTCGAACGTCTCCTTGTTGCGCCGGAACCATTCCGCGAAGGCGTCCATGTCCTGCGCCAGCCGGAGATCGCGCGCGCGGATGATCGCAGGCACGCCGCCCGGATGGATGTCGATGCGGACCCGATCGTCGAGTTCGACCTGTCCGGCCGCCTCCCGCCTCTGCTCGAGGACAGCTCCGTCGGCCATGACGATTTCCTCCTCCAGGTTCTCGGCTTTGAGTGACCGTATGCCGCTCGTGGCAGGCCCACAAGCCGGCCGCGGAGCTCGATCCTCATGGCGCAAACAACCGACTGTGCGTGCTGCGGCGTGAGCTCGCGCAGCACGCGATGACAAAACAGGAGGTGATTGGTGGTGTTTCCACGGGAAGTTCCGAGGCGTGGCGGACGGGGTGGGATTCGAACCCACGGTGGGCTCACACCCACGGCGGTTTTCAAGACCGCTGCCTTAAACCACTCGGCCACCCGTCCGGGAGGGCCTGTCTAGCAGGGGCGGGCGGGCGCCTCCAGCGCCTCCCGGACGGGGCCGGCGAGCGCCTCAGCGGCGGGCGAAGGTCACGCCGCTCGTCCGGCCGTGAAGAGCGGCCGTGACCATGGGCGCGTTCATCGCCTGCACCGCGCGGGCTGTCATGGTCGTGCGACAAGAGTTCGTCAACCGGGCGCGCTCGAGCTGACGGATGTCCGGCGCGCCGCCGCAGAACCGGTCGGCGGCGATCCTGGCGCGCGCCAGCGCCTTGCGCGCGCCGGCGGAGCTGTTCAGGTTCAGATCGCTCACCCGCACGGTCATGGCGTCGTCCTGGGCGAGGGCGATGGGGCTCGAGGCGAGGCAGAGGGCCGCGGCGGCGAAGGCGAAGGTCAAGCGGAACATGGGTTGGTTCTCCCGTCACAGGTCGCCCCTTGGCCGAACGCTGCTCTGCGACCCAGGCGCTCGCCGTGACCGCGGTCACGCCCCAGGCCGATCTGCAACCCGGCGCAGGCCGCCGCACTTTTCCGCTCCGTCCTGCACCGCGGCGCACCGGGGTTGCGAACGGGTGCGTCCGAGGGCGCCGCGGTGCGTGCGGGTCGCACCTGCGGCAGGATTGGGGGGCGGCGGCGTTAACCACGCCGCTTAACGGGCGATCAAGGCTAATGGAGCGACAACGGAGGCTAGCGCCCGCCCTCCGAGGACCCGCCCATGACCGCCGCCGCCCGCGCCCGTAATTTCGCCCTGCTGCTGCTGGCCGGCGCCTCGCTGGCCGCCTGTACGACGCCGATGCAGCCGAAGCTCTCCAACCGGCTGCCGACCGGCCCGCAGGCCTCGCACACGCCGCCGGCCCAGCCGTCCGGCCGCGGCGGGGTCTACAAGGTGGGCAATCCCTATCAGGTGGGCGGCATCTGGTATGTCCCGCGCGAGGATCCCAGCTACGACGCCACCGGCGTGGCCTCCTGGTATGGCGACGACTTCCACATGAAGCCGACCGCCAATGGCGAAACCTTCGACATGAACGCCATCTCGGCCGCGCATCCGACGCTGCCGATGCCGTCGCTGGTGGAAGTCACCAACCTCGACAACGGCAAGAAGCTGGTGGTCCGGCTCAACGACCGCGGCCCGTTCGTGGGCGGCCGGCTGATCGACCTGTCGCACGCCGCGGCCCGCGAGCTCGGCTACGAGCGCCAGGGCACCGCCAAGGTCCGTGTCCGCTATCTCGGCCCCGCGCCGCTGAACGGGGTGGGCGAGGGGACGCGATATGCGGCCAACACCACGTCGGTCCCCGGACCGACCACCCTGCCGGCCCCGGCCTCCGACTCCATGAGCTTCCGTCCGCTGCCGGCCGCAGCGCCGGTCGCCGCTTCGGCCCTGCCGCCGGTCACCGGCGCCGCGCTGGCCCCCGCGCCGCGCGCCTACGCCGCCGCGCCGGCCTATTCCGCGCCGCGCAGCGAGACCTGGGCGCCCACGGCCATGCCGAGCTACACGCCGCCGGCTTCGACCACCTATGCGCCGTCCTACGCCTCCGCCGCGCCGCCCCAGCCGGCCTATGTCCGCCCGGCGGCCGCGCCGGCAGGCGGCTTCTACCGGGTTCAGGCCGGCGCCTTCAGCGATCCGGGCGCGGCCCAGCGGGTGGCCGACCAGCTGGCCACCACCGGCCCCTGCAGCGTCGAGCCGGTGCAGCGTGAGACCGGGACCGTCTACCGCGTGATGGTCCAGGCCTCCGCCGACGAGGGCGAAGCCTGGGCCCTGCGCGACCGCGTCGCCGCCATCGGCTTCGCCGACGCCCGCGTCATCCGGCCGTTCTGACGACCGACGGTCTCCAGGATCGCGCCCGCCAACCTCAAGCGTGCGACTTCATCCAGGTCTCGAGCCAGTGGATATCGTAGTCGCCGTTCAGGATGTCCGGCTCGTGCAGCAGGTCCTGGAACAGCGGGATGGTGGTCTCGACGCCCCCCACCACCATCTCGTTCAGGCAGCGGTTGAGGCGGGCGACGCATTCCTCGCGGTCGCGGCCATGGACGATCAGCTTGCCGATCAGGCTGTCGTAGTAGGGCGGGATCGAATAGCCGGCGTAGATCGCTGAATCCAGCCGCACCCCCAGGCCGCCCGGCGCATGGAAGTCGGTGACCAGGCCGGGCGAGGGCGTGAAGGTGCGGGGGTTCTCGGCGTTGATCCGGCACTCGATGGCGTGGCCCTCGAACACCACCTCCGACTGCTTGAACGACAGCGGCAGGCCCGCGGCGATGCGGATCTGCTCACGCACCAGGTCGATGCCGGTGATCGCCTCGGTGACCGGGTGCTCCACCTGCAGGCGGGTGTTCATCTCGATGAAGAAGAACTCGCCGTTCTCGTACAGGAACTCGATGGTGCCGACGCCCAGATAGCCGATCTTCTTGATCGCCTCGACCACCACCTTGCCGATCGCCGCCCGGCCGGCGGCGTCCAGGGCCGGGGAGGGGGCCTCCTCCAGCACCTTCTGGTGGCGTCGCTGCAGGGAGCAGTCGCGCTCCCCCAGGTGGCAGACGTTTCCGAAGCTGTCGGCCACGATCTGCAGCTCGATGTGCCGCGGCTTCTGCAGGTAGCGTTCCAGGTAGACCGCGTCGTCCCCGAACGCCGCCATGGCCTCGGCGCGGGCGGTGGAGACCGCCTCGGCCAGGTCCTCGCGGGTCTGGGCGACCTTCATGCCGCGCCCGCCGCCGCCGGCCGCGGCCTTGATCAGGACGGGAAAGCCGATCTCCTCGGCCGCCGCGATCGCCTCCGCCTCCGTGGTCACCGCCCCGTCGGAGCCCGGCACCACCGGGATGCCGGCGTTGACGGCGGCCTGCTTGGCGGCGATCTTGTCGCCCATCATGCGGATGTGCTCGGGCTTGGGCCCGATGAAGGTGAAGCCGTGCGCGCCCACGATCTCGGCGAAGCGGGCGTTCTCGGACAGGAAGCCGTAGCCCGGGTGGATGGCGTTGGCGCCGGTGATCTCCGCCGCGGCGATGATCGAGGGAATGTTGAGATAGCTCTTGGCCGCTGGCGCCGGGCCGATGCAGACGCTCTCGTCGGCCAGCCGCACCCACATGGCGCCGGAGTCGGCCTCGGAGTGCACGGCCACGGTGGAGATGCCCATCTCCTTGCAGGCGCGGTGGACCCGAAGGGCGATCTCGCCCCGGTTGGCGATCAGGATCTTTTCGAACATCGCCCTACTCGATGACGACGAGGGGCTCGCCGAACTCCACGGGCTGGGCGTCGGCCACCAGAATCTCGATGATCCGGCCCGAACGCGGCGCCGGGATCGGGTTCATGGTCTTCATGGCCTCGACGATCAGCAGGGTCGCGCCGGCCTCGACGCTGTCGCCCACCTTGATGAAGGGCTCGGATTCCGGCGAAGGCTTCAGATAGACGGTGCCGACCATCGGCGACTTCACCTGATCGCCGCGAGCGGGCGCGGCCGGCGCGGTTTCCGCGCCGCCGGCCGGGACGGGGGCGGCGTAGGCGGCTGGCGCCGCATGGGCGACCTGAACGGCCGCCGTCAGCGTCTTGGCCACACGGATGCGCAGGCCCGCATGCTCCACCTCGATCTCCGACAGCCCCGTCTCGGTGAGGATATCGGCCATCTTGCGCACCAGCCGCGCGTCGATCAGGTCGGTCGGAGCCTTGGGCGTGCTCGCCATTCGATAACCCTTGCTCTTGCAGGCTAGGCGGAAAGGCCCGCCGCGGCCTCCACGGCCAGTTCATAACTCGCGGCGCCGAACCCCGACACCACGCCGGCCGCCGCCAGCGACACATAGGTGCGCCGGCGGAAGGTCTCCCGCGCCGCGGGGTTGGACAGGTGGCACTCCACCACCGGCACGTCCACAGCCTTCAGCGCATCGAGGATCGCCACAGAGGTGTGGCCGTAGCCGGCCGGGTTGATCACCAGGGCCGAGGCGGCGGTGCGCGCCTCCTGGATCCAGTCGATCAGCTCGCCCTCGTGGTTCGACTGGCGGAACACGACCGTGCGGCCAAGCGCCTGCGCCCGGGCTTCGCAAAGCCGGCGGACGTCCTCCAGGGTCGCCGTTCCGTAAATCTCCGGCTCGCGTACGCCGAGGAGGTTGAGATTGGGCCCGCTGAGCACATAAATCGGTTTCGACATTCGGCTCCGCCGTCGATTCCGCCGTCTTGTAACGGGCGGCGGCGGGGGTCACAAGCATTCGGGCCGGAGCGAGACCCTATGACCCTGACCCTTAACGGCGAGACGCGGACGCTGGACGCCGTCTTCGACCTCGCGGGGCTGGTGGCCAGCCTCGGCCTCGACCCGCGCAAGGTGGCTGTCGAGCGCAACCTGGAGATCGTTCCCCGCTCGGCCTATGCCAAGACGCCTATCGCCGAGGGCGACCGGATCGAGATCGTCCACTTCATCGGAGGCGGCTGACATGGATGGCTTTTCGTCCACGGACGAGACCTGGATGGTGGCGGGGCGCAGCTTCCGCTCGCGGCTGATCGTCGGCACCGGCAAGTACAAGGACTACGCCCAGAACGCCGCCGCCGCAGAAGCCGCCGGGGCCGAGATCGTCACCGTGGCCCTGCGCCGGGTGAACCTCTCCGACCCCAGCCAGCCGATGCTGGCCGACCATGTGAAGCCGGACCGGTTCACCTACCTGCCCAACACCGCCGGCTGCCACACCGGCGAGGAGGCGGTGCGCACCCTGCGGCTGGCCCGCGAGGCCGGCGGCTGGGACCTGGTCAAGCTGGAGGTGCTCTCCGACGCCCGCACTCTCTACCCCGACATGGAGGAGACCCTTCGCGCCCTGAAGCTGCTGGTCTCCGAGGGGTTCCAGGTGATGGTCTATTGCACCGACGATCTGCTCTACGCCCGCAAGCTGGAGGACGCCGGCGCCGCGGCGATCATGCCGCTGGCGGCGCCGATCGGCTCGGGCCTGGGCATCCTCAACCCGGTGAACATCCGGCTGATCGTCGAGCAGGCGGGCGTGCCGGTGCTGGTCGACGCCGGCCTGGGCACGGCCTCCGACGCGGTGCTGGCCATGGAACTCGGCTGCGACGGGGTGCTGATGAACACCGCCATCGCCGGCGCCCGCGACCCGATCCGCATGGCGCGGGCGATGAAGCACGCGGTGATCGCCGGCCGCGAATGCTACCTGGCCGGCCGGATGCCGAAGAAGATGTTCGCCGACCCGTCCTCGCCGACCGCGGGGCTGATCTGACGGGCGCGGGACCCCGTCCTCTACGGCGTTTCCCGGGGCCGCCCCTTTCGGTGGCAAACACATTTTCGGGGTGGTGAGCAGTCCTGCCAATTTGGCCGAAAAAATTCCTGAATCAATAAGTTGCCTAAATCCTGGGGCGCTGACCGGGTGTTGACCGGTAAACATCGCGCCGGGCTCCGTCACGGGGAAGAAAAAGTCTGCGGACCGCGCAAAAGCGCGCCAGGGCAGTATAGCTCTGGAGGGCTTGAACGCCAAGAACAATACGAGAACATTCGCTTTCGCGCGCCATGGGTGCGTAGGAGACCGGCTCCACCCTCACGTGAATCCCGTTTCACCTGAGTGTCGCGGTTCGGTACCATAGGTTGTCGCTGCGCCACGCTGCAGCGCGCGGGGGGGCGGTATGGCGACCTATGCGTTCGAGACGTTGACGCCGGAGCAGGCTCTGGCGGTGCAGGCGCGCGATACTGTGACATTCACCTCCGGCGAGGCGAACCAGGCGACGGTGCTCTACCTAGCGGACACCGGGCAGATCGCGATTGCTTCTGCAGGCAAGAGCCTCACCTTCGCGGCCGCTGTCGCGGCTATGGGGTCAGGCGCGCCTCCCGTCGCCTTCACGTTCCCAGACGCTTCGACGCTGTTTATCGGCGGAGAAAGCGGCGACAGCAATTCGGGATCAACAAACAACGACGCTGCGTTCGGCGGTGCGGCTGACGATACGCTCAGCGCCGGCTCCGGCGGCCGGGATCTGTTGCAAGGAAACGCAGGCGCCGACAGCCTGCAGGCCTCTGGCGGCCAAGCAACGATCTACGGCGGCCAGGGCGACGATGCCGTCGCGGGCTATGGCGTGCGCTTCGTCCAGGGAAACCAGGGCGCCGACACGATCAAGACCACCGGGGAAAACATGACCGTCCTGGGCGGCAAGGGCGACGATTACGTCCTTGGCAGCCAGGGTGGCCACACGAACTTCATCAACGGCAACTTGGGTGACGACCAAATCTATGGTTCCGGGACGCTTTCGGGCGAAGATGGCGCCGACACGATCGCGGGCTTGGCGGATTTCGGCGGTCTCGGCGGGAAGCTCGATCGACGGCGGAGCGGGCGATGACAGCCTGGGGAGTTTCAACGGTTACGACACCCTCTTCGGAGGTGCGGGCACCGACACCATTTCGCCATCGTTGGAGCCGGACCAATTCTGGGGCGGCGAGGGCTCCGACGTCTTCTGGTACGACGGCTTGGGGAAAAGGGCATGGTCGGGCAACCCGAACGATCCAGACGATCGCAGCCGCGATCGCATGCTGGAGGTGAGCAGCTTCGACCGCATCCTCGACTGGTCGACGGAGGATCGCTTCTCGGTGCAGCGGGGCCCGAAGGACACCGAGGGTTACGCGACGTTCAGGGCTGACAGCCTCGATGGAGCCCTGACCCAGGCGACGCAGATTCTTGACGCACACAATTACGGCTATCTCGCCGCCCAGGTCGGCGGCGACGTCGTGGTGTTCCTCAATATCGCCTATCAGAACAGCGGGCCCGACCGATCAATCCCTGGCGTGGTTCTGGGACGGCCGGTCGACACCGAAATCCGCGCCGGACCAGAAGCGGGGATCATTCTCGTCGGGCGGACCCTGGACGACATCGGCATTGAGAACTTCATCGCGCGGCCCGTCGCGATTGCGACCTGACCGGACAGACGAGCTTAGCCCTCCGCCACCTTCTTCCCCCCGGCCTTGGCCTGGGCGATGGCCGCCTTCACGGCCTCCATGTCGGCGCCGGGGATCAGGGTGTCGCCGATGATGAAGGCCGGGGTGCCCTGGATCTTCAGGGCCATGGCGAGGGCGCGCACGTCGGCCACCTGCTTGGCGATCTCGGGCGTCTGGGCGGCCTTGCGCAGGCCGGCCGGATCCAGGCCCAGGCCCGTGAGCCGCCGGTCGATGGCCGCCTCGTCCAGCGGCTTCTCGGCCATCCAGGCCTGGTAGAGCTCCAGGCCGCGGGCCTTGCCGGCGGCGGTCAGGGAGATCTTGGCGGCGGAGTCCGAGGCCTCGCCGAAGATCGGGAATTCCTTGAACACGAACCGGACGTCGGGGTGCTCCTGGATCAGCTGAACGATCTGCGGCGCGGCCAGCTTGCAATAGCCGCAGTTGTAATCGAAGAACTGCACCACGGTGACCGATCCGTTCGGGTTGGCCACGAAGTCGCGCGGGTCCTGCTCCAGCGCCGCCCGGTGGAGGGGGATCGCCTGCCTGGCGGCGGCGAGATCGGCCTTGGAAGCCGCCATGGCCTCGGCCTGCTTCTTCTCCTGCAGCTTGGTCACCGCCTCCTCGATCACCTCCGGGTGCTCCAGCAGGTAGGCGCGCACCTTCGCGCCGAAGGCGGCGTCGGGCTTGCGAAGGTTGAGGACGGTCTTGCCGTCGGCCCCCTTCTCGCAGGCGGCCAGGGACAGGGCGACGATCAGGGCCGCGACGGCCGGCAGGACTTTCATGAGGCCTCAGATAGCGGCTCGCGCCGGATTTGCGAAGCTCGGAGCGCGACAGCCGAAGTGGCCGCCGGTTTCGGCGCCCGTCGCGCTCCAAGCTTCTGAATTGGAGCCTTTTCCTTCGCATGAAGCCATTCGAAGGAAGGGGCTCAGCGAATGGAGCCCGTGGAGATCGAGCCTTCCTTGGCCAGGTCCTTGAGGTCGTCCTTGCTGGGCTTGGAGACCAGGACGATGTCGGTGGCTCTCCGCCATTCGGGGGTGTTCTTGTCCAGCTTCTCGCGGGCGCGCATGGCGAACACCAGCGCCTGGCGATTGTCGCCGACGGCGAAGTTGTATTCGGCGGTGGCGAGGCGGGCGAGGCCCTCCTGACCCTGCTTGTCGTAGGCTTCGGCCAGCAGCCGCCAGGCCGCGGCGTTGTCTTCCTCCAGCGTCAGGGACTTGCGCAGTTCGACGACGCCCTCGGCCACCTTCGTCTTGTCGTCGAGGGCGATCAGGGTCTGGCCGAGGTTGATGCGCAGCAGCGGCGCCTCCGGCTTCAGGGCCACGGACTTGCGCTGCGGCGCCTCGGCCTCGGCGGCGCGCCCGAACTCGAACAGCACCTGGCCCTTCAGCTCCCAGAGGTAGGGGTTGGTCGGCTGCTCGACGAGCAGGGCGTCGATCAGCTTCAGCGCCTTGTCCGGCTCCTTGAGCTGGTAGTAGGCGATCGCCCGGGCGTAGCGGGCGGGATAGGACGCATCCTTCTCCTCGTACTTCACCATGGCGATCTCGGGGTTCATGAACCCCTGCAGCTTGGCCTTCATGATCGCCTGTTCGGCGATGGCTTCCGGCGTGTCGGGCGTGTTGTAGTGCGGCAGCTTCTCCACCCGCAGGCGCAGGGCGTCGATCCGGTCGGAGGAAATCGGGTGGGTGCGGAAGAAGGCGTAGCGGCGCGCCTCGTCGAACACTTCCTGATAGCGGAACTTGTCGAAGAACTCGGCCAGGCCCTTGCCGGAGATGCCGGCCTTTTCGAGGATCGTGGCCCCGCCCTGGTCGGCGCGGGATTCCTGCTCGCGGCTATAGCCGATGGCCCCCAGGGTCCCGAAGTAGCTGGCGCTGCCCACCAGGGCCGCCGCGCCGTCGGCCGAACCGGCCAGGGCCGCCAGCACCCCCAGGCCCATGGTCAGCAGGAAGGGCTTCATGCCCGCCGCGTTCATCTCGCCCGAACGCGCCGAATGGCCGGCCGCCAAGTGAGCCACCTCGTGGCCGATCACGCCCTGGAGCTGGTTCGGGGTCTCGGCCTCCATGATCAGGCCGGTGAACACGCCCATGGTCTTGGGCGCGGCGAAGGCGTTCAGATCCTTCGAGCCGATCAGCAGGATCTGCACGTGGGTGGGGTCGAACCCCGCCGCCCGCAGGATCGGGTCGGCGTCCTTGTGCAGGATCTCCTCGATCTCGGTGTCGCGGATCAGCGACATGCCGGCCTCCTGCGCGGAGGCCCGGGGCGCCTGCGCCGTCAGGGTCGCCGCGAGGCCTGCGGCCAGCGCCAGGCGGGACAGGAGGCGGGGTGGCGACATGCTGACTCTTGAATCCGCGGATGCCGTTGAACGGGAAGCGGTTCAAGCAGCCGAGCCGCGATCGTAAACCGTAAATCTAGCATCCTCTGGGACGATTGTAAGGCTCGGGCGTCTCCGGCCTGTAGCAAAGGGGCCGCCCGTCCCGGGGAAGGGCGGCCCGTGCGACGCGCGAACGCCGGCTCAGACGATGTTGGTCGAGGCGATGTCGCTCAGTTGCTTGCCGGTCAGCTGCACCACGGCGTCGGCGGTCCCGTTGTCGTTGCCGTTGTCGGCGAACACGAAGACGTTGAAGCTCACCTGCACGGCCACGTAGTTCACGGTCCCGCCGGCGATCTGCGCGTTGGCCTGGGCCGCGGCGTCGGCGAAGTTGGCCGCCGAGGCGATCTCCACATAGTTCGCGCCGCTTCCCGCCGCGCCGCCGAAGCGCAGGCTGTCGATGCTTTCCCAATCGAGGATCTGGTCGAAGCCCCCGGAGGTGGCGGGGCTCTGGTTCGGCTGGCCGATGACGAAGACGTCCGCATTGGCGCCGCCGGCGATCGTGTCCGGACCGCTGAATCCGTCGAGGGTGTCGCCGCCGTCGCCGCCGGCCAGGACGTCGCCGCCGGCCGAGCCCACCAGGCTGTCGGCGCCGACGCCGCCGTTCAGGCCCGCCGTACTGCCCGACGTGCCGTAGGACGCCACCAGGGTGTCGTTGCCCGCATCGCCCCAGTAGCCGTCGTTGCCCGCGGCGGCGCCCGGGGTCCGGTCGCCGGTGATGCTGTCATCGCCCTCGCCGCCTTCGATGCGGTCGGAGCCGCCGCCCAGGTCGTTGACGGTGTCGGCGCCGTCGCCGCCCTGGACCGTGTCGTCGCCGCTCGACTGGGCCTGCAGGCTGTCGTCGCCCACGCCGCCGTTCAGGGTGTTCGTCCCGCCGAGGTCCTGCAGCGTGTCACTGCCGTCCTCGCCGAACAACTGGTCGGAGCCGGTCCCGCCCTGCACCGAGTCGTTGCCGAGGTTGCCGTTCAGGAAGTCGGAGCCGCCGCCGCCGGTGACCACGTCGTCGTTCTGGCCGCCCAGCAGGGTGTCGTTGTCGACGCCGCCGATGACGGTGTCGGCGCCCTTGTTGCCCTGGCCGAAGTTGGCGGAGGTCCCGTCGCCGGAGACCACGCGGATGTAGTCGTTGTCCTGGCCGCCGTAGATGGAATCCACGCCGCTTCCGCCGCTCAGGGAGTCGTTCCCCTGGTTGCCCTGGAGGAGGTTCATCCCATTCCCGCCGTTGAGCGTGTCGGCGCCCACGCCGCCGAACAGGGCGTCGTTGGTCGCCCCTGCGGTCACCGGGCCGTCATTGCCGGAGGTCCCGATGAACAGGCCCGAGCCGTCGCTCACGGTGAGGCCGCCGGCGCCGCTGACCGCGGCCAGCCCCGCGCCGAACGTCACCGTCTGGGTTCCCTCGGTGATCGAGATGCGGTCGGGGTTGGAGCCGTCCGCGGGGAGGAAAAGGACCGTCGCCGTGTAGGCGGTGCCCACGTCGACGACGAGGGTGTCGGCCGAGGTGATCGCGAGCGCCTGCGCCGCGGTGATCGTCGAGAAGTTGTAAGCCGCCATGTCGAACCTGCCACCCGAGATGCTTGCACTGGTTGGAAGTCATGACATACCCGCGGCTTGTGACAAGCCGTGGAAGCGGATTTCAAACGTTCTCGACGATCCCGGACGGGGCTTCTCAGCCGCGGCGCCACCAGCCGCGACGGGGCGCGGAAGGCGGGGCGGAGATCTCCGCCGGGTCCGGCTCGGCCGGCGCCAGCACCGGCTCGGGTTCGGGCTCACGGATCGGCGTGACGACGGCTTCCATCGGTTCCGGCGCCGCCGGCTCGGGCTGCGGCTCCGGCGTGGCCTCGACCAGCGTGGCGGCGGGCGCCGCCGCTGCGGCGGCGCGGCGTCGCGGGGCGCGCGCCGGGCGTGGCGCAGCCTCGGGCTCGGCCGGCGTCTCGGCGGTCACGGCGTCCGAAGCTTCGACCTCGGCCTCGGCGGCGGGCGCGTCGCCCGCGCCGCGGCTACGGCCACGGCTCCTGCGGCGCTTGGGCTTTTCCTCGACGGCCGGCAGTTCGACCCAGACGTCCTCGTCCCCGTCGGCGGCGGCGATCACCGGGGCGGGGGCCGCCGCTTCGGCCGCGGCGGGCAGGGGGGCCTGGTCCGGCTGGGCCGCGTCGTTCGCCGGGGCGCTGATGCGCAGGTCCTCGGCGGGGTCGTACCAGACGAAGGGGTCGTCGCCGTAGGGAACCCACGGCCGCGTCCAGGCGAAGGCGTCAGCCGGGCGCGCGTCATCACGCATCCGCCGCCCGCCGCGGCGGCCACGCCGGCGGCGCCGTCCGGCCGAGCCGCCGTCGTCGTCGCCAGCCTCGACCGCGCGGGGTTGTTCCGGCGCCCGCGGCTGCGCGGCGGCGGCCTCGCGCGGCTCGTCGCCCCGGCGCCCGCGCCGGCGTCGGCGGCCACGCCCGCGGCCGGCGCCGTCACCTTCGCCCTCGTCGGTCTCCTCGCGGGCCGACTCGCGCGGCGCGTCACGGCCCGAGTCACGCGTCGAGTCGCGGGCGGCCACGGGCTCGTCCTCGATCTCTTCGTCCTCGAGCTCGTCCTCGTCGACCATGTCGTCGGCGAAGTCGTCCTCGGTCGGATCATAGGCCGGCAGCGGCGCCTGCACGAAGGCGGCGTGCTCGGCCCGGGTCTCGGTGGAGGTCCGCTCGATGGCGCTGTCGGCGTGGGCCAGGCTGTCGTCCACCTGCACGGTGACGAACAGGCCGGACGCCTGCTGCAGGCGCGCCAGGTGGCCGCGCTTCTCATTGAGGATGTAGAGGGCCACCGCCCGCGGGGCCTTCAGCGTCGCCTCGCCGCCGCCCTTCAGGGCCTCGATCTCCAGGGCCCGCAGCGCCGAGAGCGCGCTCGATTCGACCGAGCGCACCCGGCCGGTGCCGGCGCAGTGCTCGCAGACGTGGGTGGTGCCTTCCAGCACGCCGGAGCGGCGGCGCTGGCGGCTGATCTCCATCAGGCCGAAGGGGCTGATCTTGCCCATCTGCACCCGGGCGCGGTCGTCCTTCAGGCAATCCTTGAGCTTCTTCTCGACGGCGCGGTTGTTCTTGGCCTCGTCCATGTCGATGAAGTCGATGACGATCAGGCCCGCCAGGTCGCGCAGGCGAAGCTGGCGGGCGGCCTCCTCGGCCGCCTCCATGTTGGTCTTCATCGCCGTGGCTTCGATGTTCCGCTCGCGGGTGGAGCGGCCGGAGTTCACGTCGACGGCGACCAGCGCCTCGGTCTGGTTGATCACCAGGTAGCCGCCGGACCTCAAGGGCACGACCGGCGAATAGATCTGGGAGAGGTGGTCCTCCACCCGGTGCTTGACGAAAAGCGGCGTCGGCTCGCGGTAGAGCTGCACCTTCTTGGCCTGCGACGGCATCAGCATGCGCATGAACTCGCGCGCTTCCTTGAAGCCGTGCTCGCCTTCCACCCAGACCCCTTCGATGTCCTTGTCGTAGAGGTCGCGGATGGCGCGTTTGACGAGGTCCTCCTCCTCGTAGATCAGCGCCGGGGCGATGGAGTGCAGGGTGGTCTCGCGGATGTTCTCCCACAGCCGCAGCAGGTACTCGTAGTCGCGCTTGATCTCCGCCTTGGTGCGCTTGGCGCCCGCGGTGCGGACGATCAGGCCCATCCCGTCCGGCACCTCCAGGCTCTGCACCACGCCCTTCAGGCGCTTGCGGTCGGTGGCGGTGGTGATCTTGCGGCTGATGCCGCCGCCGCGGGCGGTGTTGGGCATCAGCACGCCGTAGCGGCCGGCGAGCGACAGGTAGGTGGTGAGCGCCGCGCCCTTGTTGCCGCGCTCTTCCTTGACGACCTGGACCAGCATGATCTGCCGGCGGCGGATCACCTCCTGGATCTTGTACTTGCGCATGAGGCGCCGGCGGCGGCGGGCGACCTCTTCTTCCATCACATCGTCGTCGTCGTCGGCGGCGCGGGCCTCGTCATCGTCCTCGCCGTCGCTCTCACGCTCACGGGCGGCGGGGGCGGCGTGGTGCTCCTCCTCCTCCTCGGCCTCTTCGCGCAGCAGCGCTTCGCGGTCGGCCACCGGGATCTGGTAGTAGTCGGGATGGATCTCGTTGAAGGCGAGGAAGCCGTGGCGGTTGCCGCCGTATTCGATGAAGGCCGCCTGCAGCGAGGGTTCGACCCGGGTCACCTTGGCGAGGTAGATGTTCCCCCGCAGCTGCTTTCGGTTCTGGCTCTCGAAATCGAACTCTTCAACACGCGTCCCGTCGATCACCACCACGCGGGTCTCTTCCGGGTGGGCGGCGTCGATCAACATCTTCTTGGTCATGAAATAGGTCTCCGCGGCGCGACCTGGGCGCGAAGCCCGGGCGCCTGCTTGTCAAGAGGGCGCGCGCGCCGCGCGCCGCAACGCCGTCGAAGGCGGTACGGGCGGCGAAATGCCGGGAAAGGGCGTGAGCAGCGCTGCCCATCGGTGTGTTCCTAGGCGCGCGGATAAGGCGCGTATCGGAGGATGCGTCGCAGACGGGGCTCTCAAGCCTCGGCGCCAACGCGGGGTTCTGCGCGGAGCAAGCCCCGGCCGACGCCGGCAGGCCCTCTCGTGCGCGCTGACATTGCAACAGCAACGCGCAAAAGGGAAGCGTTCCGCTCGCTCGGCAGGCGTTTAACGCTTTGTTACCCCAGGCCCACCCTATAGTGCGTCATACTGAGCGTTAACGAAATTGGCTGCGGGGCGACGGATGCTCGCGAGGTTGGGCGACGTCTTCAAGGGTGCGAGCTTCCGAATCGCGGCCCTGGCGGCCGGCGGGGCCCTCTGCCTGGGCGCGTTCGCCGTGTCCCATGCGGCCCAGCCGGGCGCCGGCGTGCTCAAGATTCGCCTGGGCGGCGACCGCGTCGAAACCCGAATCGTCATCGATCTTTCCGCCGCCGCGACCGGCAAGGTGGTCGCGGGCGGCGCGGCCGATCGTCGCGTCGTGCTCAACCTGGCCGGCGTCTCGGCCGAGGGCGGGCTGCAGGGCCGCGGGCAGGGCCTGGTCAAGGCCTGGGTGCTGGATGAAGCCGGCGGCGGGGCGCGCCTGCGTCTGGACCTGGCCGCCGACGCCGTGGTCAAGCGCCGCTTCCTGTTGCCGCCCGCCGATGGCGTCGGCGCCTACCGCTACGTCGTCGACCTGGCTGCGACGGCCCCGCCGGCGACCATGGCCAGGGCGCTGATCCCCGGCGCCGCCAAGGCCTATCCCGTGCGCCTGACCTCCCAGACCCTGAGCGGGCGTCCGTCGGCGCTGTCGCTGAAGAAGGTGGTGGTGATCGACGCCGGCCACGGCGGGCGCGATCCCGGCGCGCGCGGCGCGCAAGGGGCGGAGAAGGTCATCACCCTGGCCGCCGCGCGCCAGCTCAAGGCCCGCCTGGAGCGCACCGGCCGCTACCGGGTGGTGCTGACCCGGATGGACGACGTCTATGTACCGCTGGAATCGCGGGTGCAGCTGGCCCGCCGGGCCGACGCGGACCTGTTCATCTCGCTGCACGCCGACGCCGGCTCCGACGCCTCCCTGCGCGGCGCCAGCGTCTACACCCTTTCCGAAAAGGCCTCGGCGCGAGCCGCCAAGTTCGTCAACAAGGACGACTGGTTCATGCGCGCCAACCTGGCCGGCGACTCAGGCGTCAGCGACATCCTGCTGGACCTGACCCAGCGGGCCACCAAGAATCGCTCGGCCGCCTTCGCCGAGGTGCTGCTGCCCCGGGTCGAGCGCCAGACCTCGCTCCTGCGCCGCAGCCACCGGGACGCGGGCCTGGTGGTCCTGCTGGCCCCCGACGTGCCCGCCGTGCTGCTGGAGATGGGCTTCATCACCAATGCGAGCGACGAGGCGGGACTGCGCGACCCGGCCCGCCGCGGCAAGCTGATGAACGCCGTCGGCGACGCCATCGACGACTATTTCGACCGCGAGACGCGGCTGGCGGCGCGCTGACGCCTCGCCTATCCGGCGAGTTGGCGCCCGTCGCGATGCAGGCTAGAGACCGGCGGGCGGGGAGGTGACGCCCGCGGAGGTCTGCTCGCGTTGAACCCCCCCGTAAAGTGGCTCGCGATCGCCGGCGTGACGGTGTTCAGCGCCGTGGCCGTGGCCGCGCTGGCGCTCGCCATCTACGCCGCCTGGCTGTTCCACGACATGCCGGACGCCGGCGACCTGGCCGACTACCGCCCGCCGACCGCGACCCGCGCCTACGCCGTGGACGGCACCCTGATCGGCGAGTTCTCCAACGAGCGGCGCATCTTCGTGCCCTATGACCGGATCCCGGCCCCGCTGGCCGAAGCTTTCCTGGCGGCCGAGGACCACAACTTCTTCAGCCATGGCGGCGTCGACGTGAGCGGCCTGTCCCGGGCCATGCTGAAGAACATCTTCAACGCCATCCAGGGGCGCCGATTCGAAGGCGGCTCCACGATCACCCAGCAGGTGGCCAAGAACGTCCTTTTGACCAACGAGGCGACGATCGGGCGCAAGCTGAAGGAGGCGCTGCTGGCCGGCCGGCTGGAGCAGACGCTGACCAAGGAGCAGATCCTCGAGCTCTATCTGAACGAGATCTGGCTGGGCTACCGGTCCTATGGGGTGGGCGCGGCCGCCTACAACTATTTCGGCAAGCCGATCTCCAACCTGGACCTGGCCGAATGCGCCTATCTGGCGGCCCTGCCCAAGGGCCCGCAGAACTATCACCCGATCCGCCAGAAGGCGGCGGCGATGCACCGGCGCAACCTGATCCTCGACCAGATGGCCGACCTGGGCTGGGTGACCCGCGCCGAGGCCGAGGCCGCCAAGAAGGAAGACCTGAAGGTCCAGGTCGAGCCGGCCCGGGCCAAGTACAAGGACGCCGACTATTTCGTCGAGGAGGTGCGCCGCCGCGGCCAGGCCACCTTCAAGGACCGCCTCAACGAGGGCGGCTACTACATGCGCACGACGCTGGACCCGCGGCTGCAGACCGCCGCCCAGCTTGCGCTGATGGATGGCCTGGAGGCCTACGATCGCCGCCACGGGTGGCGCGGCGCCTGGGGCCATGCGGACAACATCGCCGACTTCGAAGCCCTGGCGAAGAAACAGCCCCGTCCCGCCGAGCGGCGCGACTGGCGCCCGGCGGTGGTGACCGGCCAGGAAGGCGGGGCCGTGCGCGTGCGCCTGGCCGACGGCGCGACCGGCAGCCTGGTCGCCGCCGACGTCGCCTGGGCCCGGGCCGGCAAGGGCCTGAACGGCGGCGACCTGATCTTCGTGGCGCCCGCGCCGCAGGGCGGCTACCTGCTCAAGCAGATCCCGGCGGTCAACGGCGCGCTGGTGGCGATGGAGCCGCACTCCGGCCGCGTGCTGGCGATGGTGGGGGGGTATTCCTACTCGCTGTCGAACTTCAACCGGGCCACCCAGGCCTATCGGCAGCCGGGCTCGGCCTTCAAGCCGATCGTCTACGCCACCGCCCTGGAGAACGGCTACACGCCGGCCAGCGTGGTGATGGACGCGCCGATCAGCCTGCCGGGCGCCAAGGCCGGCGACGTGTGGTCGCCGGAGAACTACTACCACAACTTCCATGGTGCGCTCGTCCTGCGCCGTGGGCTGGAGCTGTCGCTCAACACCATGACGGTGCGCCTCGCCCAGGGCGTCGGCATGAAGAAGGTGGCCGAGACGGCCACGCGGCTGGGCCTCTCGGAGAAGATGGACCCCGTGCTGTCCATGGCGCTGGGCGCCGGCGAGACGACGCCCTTCCGTCTGACCGCCGCGTACGCCACCTTCGTGAACGGCGGCCGCAAGGTCGAGCCGCACCTGATCGAGCTGGTGCAGGACCGCGAGGGCAAGACCATCTTCCGCGCCGACCGGCGCGACTGCCCGCACTGCCGCGCCGGCTTCAACGGCGACGAGAGCCCGCGCGTGCCGCCCTCGGGCGCGCAGATGTTCGACCCGGTCACCGCCTACCAGATCACCTCCATGCTGGAGGGCGTGGTGCAAAGGGGCACCGCCACCGCGGCCCGGGTGCTGGAGCGGCCGGTGGGCGGCAAGACCGGCACCACCAACGAGTACCGCAGCGCCTGGTTCGAGGGCTTCTCGCCGCAGCTCGTGGTGGGCGTCTTCGTCGGCTTCGACGACAACCGCACGCTGGGTCATGGCGAGACCGGCGCCCAGGCGGCCGTGCCGATCTTCATCTCCTTCATGCAGGAGGCCGACAAGGGCTACGCGCCCGAGGAGTTCAAGGCCCCCACCAACGCCAAGTTCGCCCTGGTGCGCGGCGTGCGCGAGGCGTTCCGCCCCGGCACCGAGCCCAAGGTGGTGACGCCGATGCTCTCGCCCGGGGGGCCGCGGGGAGGCCCGATCCCGTACCCGCAGCTCATCCCCAACGGCCCGGTCCCGGTCGGCCCCGGCCCCGCGCCGGCCGCGCCGAAGAAGTCGGACGACATGACCGGATTGTATTGAGTCCGCCCGCACGCTATCTGGCGCGCCCCAGACTCTTTGCAAATTGAGCGTGACGGGCGCCGAAACCGCATACACGTTCGGCTGTCACACCCCGAGTAACCGGAGCTTTCCATGAGAGCGGATGTCGAGGCCGGAAAGGCCGACGTCGAGCAGTCGATCGAACTGCTCAGGAGGCGTCTTTGACTGGGAACCTGCGCTTCGACGGCTCCATGAGCTGAACGCCCGGGTCGAGGACCCGAGCCTCTGGAACGACGCGACGGCCGCCCAGAGCCTGATGCGCGAGCGCCAGCGCCTGGCCGTCCAGGTCGAGGCGGTGACGTCCCTGGAGACGGAACTCGCCGATGCGGTGGGCTACGCCGAGATGGCCGAGGCCGAGGGAGACGATGCGGCCTTCGACGAGGCCTGCGCGACGCTGAAGGCCCTGAAGGACCGGGCGGCCCGCGCCGAGCTGGAGGCGCTGCTCTCCGGCGAGGCCGACGGCAATGACGCCTATGTGGAGATCAACTCCGGCGCCGGCGGCACCGAGTCCAACGACTGGGCGGGCATGCTGCTGCGCATGTACAGCCGCTGGGCCCAGGCGCACGGCTATGAGGTGGACTTCATCGAGGAGACCACCGGCGAGCAGGCGGGGATCAAGTCCGCGACCCTGCAGGTGAAGGGGACCAACGCCTACGGCTGGCTGAAGACCGAGGCGGGCGTCCACCGGCTGGTGCGCATCTCGCCGTTCGACTCCAACGCCAAGCGGCACACCTCCTTCGCCTCGGTGTGGGTCTATCCGGTGGTGGACGACACCATCCAGATCGAGATCAATCCGGCCGACGTGCGCACCGATACCTATCGCGCCTCCGGCGCCGGCGGCCAGCACATCAACAAGACCGATTCGGCGGTGCGGCTCACGCACATCCCCACCGGCGTGGCGGTGGCCTGCCAGGCCGGCCGCTCGCAGCACCAGAACCGCGAGGAAGCCTGGAAGATGCTGCGCGCCCGGCTCTACGAGCTGGAGCTGCAGAAGCGCGAGGCGGCCCAGCAGGCGCTGGAGGACCAGAAGACCGACATCGGCTGGGGCCACCAGATCCGCAGCTACGTCCTGCAGCCCTACCAGATGGTCAAGGACCTGCGCACCGACGTGGAGACGTCGGACACGCAAGGGGTGCTCGACGGCGACCTGGACGAGTTCATGGGCGCGAGCCTGGCCCAGCGCGTCGGCGTGACGCGGGACGGGCAGGAGGCGGGGTAGGCGCCTTGGCGGTCCTTCTCCCCTTGCGGGAGAAGGTGGCCTGCCGGAGGCGGGCCGGATGAGGGGTCTCTCAGATCTGTCCGGCCGGCGTCGGTGTTCGCCGCGGTGAGGGCTTTCGACCCCTCATCCGTCGGCTTCGCCGCCACCTTCTCCCGCAAAGGGAGAAGGGAGACGCGTCCCTTAAGCCATCGCCTTGGGTTCGGCGTCGGGCTTGGGCAGCGACACGGTGGGGGTTGGCGCGCCGGCGGCGCCGGCGGGGCGCTGGAACTTCAGGCTGCGGCCCTGGAAGAAGGCGCCGATCTCCATGGCCAGCTGCTCGTGGGTGATGTCGCCGTCCACATAGGCGGAAGCGTAGAGCCGCACCTGTTTGGCGGTGATCGTGCCGATCACCCGGCCGCGGTTCTCCACCGTCTCGGACATGATCGAGCCTTCGACGCAACCGGTCTCGCCGATGGTCAGCTTGGCCACCTTGAGGTCGCCGCGGACGACGCCGTCCACGTGCAGCTCACCGTCGCCGATGATGCCGCCCTCGATGGTCATGTTCTCGGCGACCAGGGTCGCGACCTTGGGCTTGCGCGCGCCTGCGTCCGTGGCGCCGGAAGGAGCGGGGCTGGGATTGTCGATCTTCAACATGCTGGGCTTGGCCTCGACGGGATCGGTCTTAGCTGTTTTTGAGAACATACTCGCCAGCCTTCACAAAGCGATCGGGATTTTGCGGGCGACCGTTCACCCACACTTCATAATGCAAATGCGTCCCTGTGGAACGTCCTGTCGAGCCCATTCCGCCGAGCCGCTGGCCTATGGCCACCCTTTGCCCGGTGGTTACGCCGATGGAACGCAGGTGCGCATACCGTGTCTTCAGGCCGCCGCCGTGGTCGACCTCCACCGTGTTGCCGTAGCCTGACCGCACGCCGGTGAACGAGACCACGCCCGGTCCGGTGGATTCCACCGGGGTCATGGAGGCGCCGGCGAAGTCGAGGCCGGAGTGGAAGGCCGGCCGGCTGGTGAAGGGGTCGAACCGCACCCCGAAGCCGCTGGATTTCTGGCCCGATTCGGTGGGCCGGCCGAGCGGCAGCCGCTCCAGCCCCGCCTTGAGGGCGCGCGCCTCGGACAGGCCGGTGGCGGCGTGCTGAACGCGCTCGGCGAAGCTTTCGTCGATGTCGAGCACCGCGGCCAGCGCGCGGGGATCCTTGGCCTCGATCAGCGGCCCGCCCAGGGCGCCGGCTTCCGGCACATAGGCGCGGGGCGTCAGGCCGGCGAGGCGGAAGGCCAGCCGCAGCCGGTCGCCGCGGCTCTTGGCGAAGGTGTCGGCGGCGTCGAGCAGCTTCTCCTGGCTCAGCCGCACCAGTTCCACCCGGCGCATGGGATCGCTGTCCGGCGCGGCCAGGGCCTGGTTGATCGCCGGGGTCAGGGCCTGCGCGGCGCCCGGCGTGTCGTGAACATCGGTGAGCAGCAGGGCCAGGGCGGCGTGCCGCTTCTCCACGTCGGCCGCGATCGAGCCGATCGAGCCGTCGGTGGCGTTGAGGCGGGCCACCGCCGAATTGAGCCGCGCCTGGCGGTCGGCGATCCAGCGCTCGTACTTGGCCTCGGTGCGGGCCATCTGCTGGTCGCTGTGGGTCAGCGACATCGTGTTGACCACAAGGGCCGCCGTGCCGACGCCCATCCACAGGGCGCAGGCGGCCACGACGCCAGCGCCGGCCATCTGTCCGCGCGAGGTCAGGACGTAGGTCTTCATCTCGCCGCCGGAGCGTACGTAAAGGTGCCGTTCCGGGAACAGCTCCTCGAGCGATCGGCGAAGGCGCGCTAGGCGTGTCATGCTCACCGCTGCGGAAACTCGACTGAGGGTCCGGGCGATATGCAATCAGTTTTCGGGAACGCGCAAGGGCCCAGGCTGCGACGAAAGCGCAGGCCCGCCACCATCCATGATGAAGCGCTTAACCTGAACGAACACTTAACCTTGCCGTCGGTTCCGGAAGCGGCCGGCGGTCCGCCCCGAGACGAATCGGAACCGTCCCCGGGGTCCTGGCGCGATGGCGGCCGGGGAGAGCTCCGAAGCGCCGCAGGTTGCGCGCGGCCGAGGGCCGCGACTCCACGCCGCGGGCAACAGCTTGACCTTAAAGGGTTTGCACGGCCTTCAGCACCTCGGCCGCATGGCCGGGAACCTTCACTTTGCGCCAGATCCGAAGGACCTTGCCGTCCTTGTCGATCAGGAACGTGGAGCGGTCTATGCCCATGTACTTGCGCCCGTACAGGTTCTTTTCGACCCAGGAGCCGTAGCGCTCCACCACCTTGCCTTCGGGGTCGGAGCCCAGCTGGACGGCGAGGTCGTACTTGGTCTTGAACTTCTCGTGAGAAGCCAGCGAATCCTTGGAGACGCCCACCACCGCCGCGCCAGCCTTGGCGAAGTCGCCGGCGGCCGCGGTGAAGTCCTGCGCCTCGCGGGTGCAGCCGGAGGTGTCGTCCTTGGGATAGAAGTAGAGCACCAGCGGCTTGCCCTTGAAGTCCGCCAGCCGCAGCGGACCCGCCGGACCCGCCAGCTCGAACTCCGGCGCCGCCGCGCCCTCCGTGACGTCCGCCATGTGATCCCTCCGGTGAAGCTCAGGCCCGGGAGTTAGGCGCGCTGCGACCGGCCGGCAAGGCATCCCCTCCGCGCCGGGTTTCACACCGGCCGGATCAGCACGATCTTCTTCTTGCCCGCCGCCAGCTTGACGACCCCGCCTTCGATGTCGGCGGCGGTGATCATCCGGCCGGCGTCGGCTTCCGGCTTGTCGTTGACCCGCAGGCCGCCGCCCTGGGCCAGGCGGCGGGCTTCGGAGCGGGAGCCCGAAAGGCCGGCGTCGACCACCAAGGCGGCCAGCACGACGCCGGCCTCCAGATCGGCCCGCGGGAAATCGTAGCTGGGGAGGTCGTCCGAGAGCGCGCCCTGCTCGAAGGCCAGGCGCGCGGCTTCGGCGGCGCTGGCCGCGGCCTCGGCGCCGTGCAGCAGGGTGACAGCGGCGTTGGCCAGCACCTTCTTGGCTTCGTTGATCCCGGCGCCGGGAAGGGATTCCAGGCGGGCGATCTCGTCGAGCGGCAGGTCGGTGAACAGCCGCATGAACCGGCCGACGTCGGCGTCCTCGGTGTTGCGCCAGAACTGCCAGTAGTCGTAGGGGCTGCGCATGTCGGCGTTCAGCCACACGGCCCCGCCCACGGTCTTGCCCATCTTCTGGCCCGAGGCGGTGGAGAGCAGCGGCGTGGTCAGGCCGAAGGCGGGCTTGGCGTCCACCCGGCGGATCAGCTCCACCCCGTTGACGATGTTGCCCCACTGGTCGGAGCCGCCCATCTGCAGCCGGCAGCCGTAGCGGCGCTCCAGCTCCAGGAAGTCCACCGACTGCATCAGCATGTAGTTGAACTCGAGGAAGGTCATCGGCTGCTCGCGCTCGAGCCGGGCCTTGACGCTGTCGAACGCCAGCATGCGGTTGATGGTGAAGTGGACGCCGTAGTCGCGCAGGAACTGCACGTAGCCGAACGCCGACAGCCAGGCGTCGTTGTCGACCATGACCGCGTCCGTGGGCCCGTCGCCGAAGGTGAGGAACTTGGTGAACACCGTCTTGATGGAGGCGATGTTGGCCTGGATCTGCGCTTCGGTGAGCAGGGGGCGCGCCTGGTCCTTGTCGGTGGGATCGCCGATCTTGGTGGTGCCGCCGCCCATCAGCACGATGGGCTTGTGGCCGGTCTGCTGCAGGCGACGCAGCATCATGATCTGGATCAGGCTGCCCACATGCAGGCTGGCGGCGGTGGCGTCGAAGCCGATGTAGGCGGTGATCGGGCCCGCGGCGGCCGCCGCGTCCAGCTCCGCCGGATGGGTGACCTGGTGGATGTAGCCGCGCGCCTGCAGGGTCTGCAGGAACTCGGACTTGAACGCGGGCTCGGGCATCTCTGGCGTCTCGGAACTTCGGTCGCCGGGCTCTAGCACGGCGGCGTCGGCGATTTCGAGGGACATGGGGCGGAACTCCTTCTGGCGAGGAGGCCGGCGCCCGTCTGGTCTGGGGGATGCGCCGGCCGGTCAGGGCAGGCGCGAGGGATCGTCGCCTGCTTCAGGGCAGGCGGTAATAGCGGCCGGACAGGGGGCGGCTGGCGATCATGGCCGGCTAGCTACCGGTCGCGACCCATGGCAGTCAAGGCGGATGCGAGTCCTGGGCTTCATGACCGGCACCTCCCTCGACGCCGTCGACATGGCGGTGCTGGAGACCGATGGCGAGGCGATCCAGGCCTTCGGCCCGGCGGGAGAGCGCAAGCTCACCGACGCCACCCGCAACCTGGCGCTGGAGGCCACCCGGGCCGCGCTCGCCTGGCCGCGCGGCGCGCCCGAGCCGGAGATCTTCGCCCGCACCGCCCAGGCGGTGGCCGAGGAGCACTTCGCGGCCGCCGCGCCGTTCCTGGCGGCGAACGGCCTGGCGTGGAGCGACCTCGACCTGATCGGCATGCATGGCCAGACCGTGCTGCAGGAGCGCCCGCAGGACGGCCAGGCCGGGCGTACGGTGCAGCTCGGGAACGGCGCCTGGCTGGCGGCGAAGACGGGCACACCCGTGGCGTTCGACTTCCGCGCCGCCGACATCGCGGCGGGCGGGGAGGGCGCGCCGCTGGCCCCGATCTATCACCTGGCCCGCGTCCGCGCCTCGGGACTGGAGCTCCCGGTGGCGGTGCTGAACCTGGGCGGCGTCGCCAACGTCACCTTCTGCGGGGCGGACGGGCGGCTGGCGGCCTTCGACACCGGCCCCGCCAACGGCATGATCGATCTGCTGGTCCAGGACCGCGGCGCCGGGCGCTTCGACGACGGCGGCCGCTACGCCAGCGTCGGCCGGGTGGATGCGTCGATCCTGACGGCGCTGCTGGCGCACCCCTATTTCCAGGCGCCGGCGCCCAAGTCGCTCGATCGCCATACCTTCTCCCTCGAATCGCTGGCCCGCCTGCAGCTCGAAGACGCCGCCGCCACCCTGGTCGCCTTCACCGCCGAATCGGTCCGCCGGGGGTTCGAGCTGATCGGCGAGGCGCCGCGCGAGGTGATCGTCTGCGGCGGCGGCCGGCACAACCCGCAGATCATGAAGGCCCTGCGCGCGCGCCTGGAGGCGCCGGTGGCGCTCGCCGAGGACCACGGCTGGCGGGGCGATTCGATCGAGGCCGAGGCCTTCGCCTATCTCGCTGCGCGCTGCGTCAAGGCCCTGCCGATTTCGTTTCCGGCCACCACCGGCGTCAAGGCGCCGATGACGGGGGGGCGGGTGGCGCGGCCGTGAGTCAGGCCGGTTCCGCCTTCAGGCGCTTGTCCAGGTAGGCGCCGACGCGGGTTTCCACCTCGGGCAGGTGCTCGATCCAGAAGTGATTGGCCTGGTCGACCACCTCGTAGTCGATGACGATGCCCTTCTGGGTGCGCAGCTTGGAGACCACGCGCTCCACCTCCACCGGCGGCACCACGGCGTCGGCGCTGCCGTGCAGCATCAGGCCGGAGGCCGGGCAGGGCGCCAGGAAGGAGAAGTCATACATGTTGGTGGGCGGCGAGATGGAGATGAAGCCGTCGGTCTCCGGGCGGCGCATCAGCAGCTGCATGCCCACCCAGGCGCCGAAGTCGTAGCCCGCCACCCAGCACTGGCTGGCCGCCGGGTTGGTGGTCTGCAGCCAGTCCAGCGCCGTGGCGGCGTCCGCCAGCTCGCCGATGCCGGCGTCGAACTCGCCCTGGCTGCGGCCGACGCCGCGGAAATTGAACCGCAGGACCGAGAACCCGCGCTTCATGAAGAGGTGGAAGAGCTGCACCGCCACGGGGTTGTTCATCTGCCCGCCGGCCTTGGGATGCGGATGCAGGATCAGCGCGATGGGTGCGCTCTCGCTCTTGCCCTGGGAGTATCGTCCTTCGATCCGCCCGGCCGCGCCGGTCAGAACCACCTCTGGCATGCTGTTTCCGCTTCCTTGCCGCGAATACTTGACTGCTGCGCTGGGTCTTCCTAAGTCGCGGTCATCCGATCCGTCGCTTCAGGCCTGCGCGAGCGCCGCGCCTTTAGCACAGGCGGACCCGGATGCGCGCGAAAACTGCAAGCGATTGGGTCACATGCGTCTCTCGACGAAAGGCCGATACGCCGTGATGGCGATGGCGGACCTGGCCCGGCGCCAGGGCGAGCGCGCCGTCTGCCTGGCTGACATCGCCGAGCGGCAGGAGATCTCGCTGTCCTACCTCGAACAGCTCTTCGCCCGCCTGCGCCGGAGCGGCCTGGTGGTCAGCGCGCGGGGACCCGGCGGCGGCTACCGGCTGGCCCGGGACGCGGCGCAGGTGAACATCGCCGAGGTGGTGCTGGCGGTGGACGAGCCGCTGCACGCCACCCGCTGCGGCGGCACGTCGACCGGCTGCATGCTCAAGGGCGAGCGCTGCCTGACCCACGACCTGTGGGACGAGATGGGCCGCAAGATCCAGGACTACCTCGAAAGCGTCTCCCTGGCCGACGTGGTCATGGGCCGGGTGGGCGCCGACCGGAGGGCCGCATGAGCGGCGTCTACCTCGACTACAACGCCAGCGCCCCGGTGCGACCGCAGGCCGCGCAGGCGCTCACCGCGGCGCTGGCGGCCGGCGGCAATCCATCGTCGGTGCACGCCGCCGGCCGCGCCGCCCGCGCCCAGGTCGAGGCCGCCCGCGCCGAGCTCGCCGCCCTGGTGGGCGCGACGCCGGCCAGCGTGGTGTTCGTCAGCGGCGGCAGCGAAGCCAACGCCCTGGCCATCGACAGCGCGGTCGCCGCCGGCGCGCGGCGGCTGGTGGTCAGCGCCATCGAGCATCCGTCGGTGCTGGAAACGGCGCAGGCCTCGGGGCTCGAGGTGGAGCTGCTGCCGGTCAGCGCCGACGGCGTGGCGGACGTGGCCTGGCTGGGCCAGCGCCTGGCCGGCTGGGACCCGCTGGACGACCGGCCCTTCGTCGCCCTGATGCTGGCCAACAACGAGACCGGCGTGATCCAGCCCGTCCCGGAAGCCGCGGCCCTGGTGCGCGCCGCCGGCGGCTGGCTGCACGTGGACGCGATCCAGGCGGCCGGCAAGCTGGCCATCGATTTCAAGGCGCTGGGCGCCGACACCCTGGCGCTCTCGGCCCACAAGCTGGGCGGGCCGCAAGGGGCGGGCGCCCTGGTGGCCGGTCCGCGCGCCATGCTCTCGCGCCGCCAGCACGGCGGGGGCCAGGAACGCGGCTATCGCGCCGGCACCGAGAATGTCCCCGGGATCGCCGGCTTCGGCGCGGCGGCGCGGGCGGCCGGCGCAGACCTCGGACGCCTGCAGGCCCAGGCGGGCTGGCGCGACGCCGCCGCCGCGAAGCTCACCGCCGCCGGCGCCGTGGAAGTCGGCGCCCATGTGGCGCGGGCGCCCAACACCCTGTGCGTCGCCACCCCCGGCTGGCCGTCCGAGCTGCAGGTGATGGCGCTGGATCTGGCCGGCGTGATGATCAGCGCCGGCGCCGCCTGCTCGTCGGGCAAGGTGAAGGCCAGCCCGGTGCTGGCCGCCATGGGGCGGCACGACCTGGCCGGCTGCGCCATCCGCGTGTCCGGCGGCTGGGCGACGACCGCCGCCGACTGGATCCGTTTCGCCGACGCCTGGGCCGAGGCCCATGACCGCCACGCCGCGCGCCGCGCGTCGGCGGCCTGAGGAGTATCGCATGGCCGCCGTCAAACAGACCGTCGAGCACGTCGAGGCCCTGGAGGCCTACAAGCACGGCTTCGTCACCGACATCGACCAGGAGTTCGCGCCCAAGGGGCTCTCCGCCGACACCATCCGCTTCATCTCGGCCAAGAAGGAAGAGCCCCAGTGGATGCTCGACTGGCGGCTGCAGGCCTATGAGCGCTGGCTGGCGCTGGAGGAGCCGACCTGGGCCAAGGTGCATTTCCCGCGCATCGACTACCAGGACTCCTTCTACTACGCCGCCCCCAAGGCCAAGGACGGCCCCAAGAGCCTGGACGAGGTCGATCCGGAGCTGCTGGCCACCTACGCCAAGCTGGGCATTCCCTTGAGGGAACAGGAGGTCCTGGCCGGGGTCGAGGGCGCCCCGCGCTATGCGGTCGACGCGGTGTTCGACTCGGTCTCGGTGGTCACCACCTTCAAGAAGGAGCTGGCCGAGGCCGGGGTGATCTTCTGCCCGATGAGCGAGGCGATCCGCGACCATGGCGACCTGGTGCGCCAGTACCTCTCCACCGTGGTGCCGGTGAGCGACAACTATTTCGCCTGCCTGAACTCGGCGGTGTTCTCGGACGGCTCCTTCGTCTACGTGCCGCCGGGCGTGCGCTGCCCGATGGAGCTGTCGACCTACTTCCGCATCAATGCGGAGAACTCGGGCCAGTTCGAGCGCACCCTGATCATCGCCGACAAGGGCAGTTACGTCTCTTACCTGGAGGGCTGCACCGCCCCCATGCGCGACGAGAACCAGCTGCACGCCGCCGTGGTCGAGCTGATCGCCCTGGACGACGCCGAGATCAAATATTCCACCGTCCAGAACTGGTACCCGGGCGATCCGGTGACGGGGAAGGGCGGCATCTACAACTTCGTCACCAAGCGGGCCGACTGCCGCGGGGCGCGCTCGAAAGTCTCCTGGACGCAGGTCGAGACCGGCTCGGCGATCACCTGGAAGTACCCCTCCTGCGTCCTGCGCGGGGAGGGTAGCTCCGGCGAGTTCTATTCCATCGCCATCACCAACGGCCGCCAGCAGGCCGACACCGGCACCAAGATGATCCACCTGGGCGCCAACACCCGCTCGCGGATCATCTCCAAGGGCATCTCGGCGGGGCGGTCCTCCAACACCTACCGCGGCCTGGTCTCGGCGCACCCGAAGGCCAAGGGCGCGCGCAACTTCACCCAGTGCGACTCCTTGCTCATCGGCAAGTCGTGCGCGGCGCATACGGTGCCCTACATCGAGGCCCGCAACGGCCAGGCGGTGTTCGAGCACGAGGCCACCACCACCAGGCTCTCGGAGGACCAGCTGTTCTATGTGATGCAGCGCGGGCTCTCCCAGGAGGAGGCGGTGCAGCTCCTGGTCAACGGCTTCGTCAAGGACGTGCTGCAGCAGCTTCCCATGGAGTTCGCCGTGGAGGCGCAGAAGCTGGTGGCGATCTCGCTGGAAGGGTCGGTGGGATGAGCGAGCGCCAAACTCCCTTCCCCCTGGAGGGGGGAAGGGCCGGGGATGGGGGTGGCGCCGTCGCCGAAAGACTCGCGCACGGCCCAGCCGCCGGCGGCGTCGCCCGAGCGCGCCGACTGCGGCGGGAAATGACGGTGGCGGAGCGGATGCTGTGGGCAGAGCTACGCAAGCTGAAGCTGAACTTCCGCAGGCAGGCGCCGATTGGGCGCTACGTCGCGGATTTCGTCCACCCGGCCAGCCGGCTGGTCGTGGAGATCGACGGACCTCGGCATGACCAGCCGGAGATAGCCGAGCGCGATCTCGTCCGGACGGATTGGCTGAAGAGCCAGGGCTATCGCGTCGTCCGGTTTCCGGAAAAGCAGGTGCGGGACGCGTTGGCGGCAATCGTCGAGCGCATTGTTGCGGAAGCCGCCCCACCCCCATCCCCGACCCTTCCCCCCTCCAGGGGGAAGGGAGAGGCGCGGTGGATTGTCAGATGACTGAGACGATCACGCTTTATCGGCCTGTCGGGACAGCAGAGCTTCGCCTCATCGAAGCCCTGGCGTGGGGCGGTTTTCCGCCACGCTTGCCGGAGCAGCCGATATTCTATCCGGTGACCAATGAGGCCTACGCCCGGCAGATCGCCCAGGACTGGAACGCGCGGCATAACGAGGACCGCAAAGGTTTCGTCACGCGCTTCGCCGTGAGCGCCGCGTTTCTCGCAGCCTATGAGCCCAAGGTGGTCGGCGGCCGCGAGCACGAGGAGTACTGGATTCCGGCGGGGGACCTTGCCGCCTTCAACGCCGCTTTGATCGGTCCGATCGAGCTCATCGCAAGTTACGAGGCCCACTGAATGCTGCGTATCCAGAACCTGCACGCCGACGTGGGCGGCAAGGAGATCCTGAAGGGGCTCGACCTCGTGCTGCCGGCCGGCGAGGTGCACGCGATCATGGGGCCGAACGGGGCGGGGAAGTCGACGCTGTCCTATGTGCTCACCGGCCGCGACGGCTATGAGGTGACGGCGGGCTCGGCGAGCCTCGATGGCGAGGACCTGCTGGCCCTGGCGCCCGACGAGCGGTCGGCGCGCGGGGTGTTCCTGTCGTTCCAGTATCCGCTGGAAATTCCGGGGGTTCCGGCCCTGACCTTCATCCGCACGGCGCTGAACGCCCAGCGGCGCGCCCGGGGCGAGCCGGAGGCGAACGCGCCGGAGTTCCTGAAGCTCGCCCGCGCGGCGGCGGCGGCGTTGAAGATCGACTTCGACATGCTCAAGCGCGCCCTCAACGTCGGCTTTTCCGGCGGCGAGAAGAAGCGGATGGAGATCCTGCAGATGGCGATGCTGAAGCCTCGCCTGCTGCTCCTCGACGAGACCGACTCCGGCCTCGACATCGACGCACTGAAGATCGTCGCCGACGGCGTCAATGCGCTGCGCAGTCCGGACCGGGCGATGCTGGTGATCACCCACTACCAGCGCCTGCTGGACTACATCAAACCCGACCGCGTGCACGTGCTGGCGGATGGGCGGATCGCGGCGTCCGGCGGGCCGGAGCTGGCGCTGGAGCTGGAGCGCGAAGGCTACGACAAATATGCGAGGGCCGCATGACGCTGGCCGCCGCCATCCGGTCGGGTGACGTCACCCTCTTGCCCGGCAAGCGGGACGAGGACTGGCGCTGGACGGACCTGCGCGGCCTGCTGCGTACGTTGCCGGCGCCCTCCGAGGCGGAGGCCGCGCCGCTCGATCCGGGGCCCTTCGGCGACCTGGGCGACGAGGAGATCGCGGTGGTCAACGGGCGCGTCGACGTGGCCAGCCTGACGATCGCCGCCGGCCAGCGGCGCACGGTTCGCCTGCGGTTCGTCTCCACCTGTTCGGACTGCCGCCACGAGGCGCGGCTGTCGATCAACGTGCACGCCGGCGCCGAGCTCACGCTGCTGGAGAGCCACGAGGGCCAGGCGCACGGCTACGTCACCGCCGCCTCCCTCGACCTGCGGGTCGAGGACCATGGCAAAGTCGAGCGGATCGTCATCGCCGAGGACGGGGACGGGGCGGTCAACGTGGCCTGCGCCGCCGTGGTGCTGGCGCCCGGCGCCCGCTACGCCCAGACGACGCTGACCGACGGCGCCAAGCGCCAGCGGCTGGAGACCCGGCTCGACCATCCGGGCGGCGGGGCGCAGGTGCGGCTCGACGGGATCTACATCCTCGCCGGCCAGCGTCATGCCGACCTGACCACGGTCGTCGAGCACGAATGCCCGGACGGGACGACCACGCAGCTCACCAAGGGCGTCGTGGATGGCCAGGCCCGCGGCGTCTTCCAGGGCCGCATCGTGGTGGCCGAGGGCGCCGACCGCACCGACGCGCGGATGGGCCACCACGCCCTGATCCTCTCCGAACGCGCCGAGGTGGACGCCAAGCCGGAGCTGGAGATCTACGCCGACGACGTGGCCTGCGCGCATGGCAATACGGTGGGCGCGCTGGATCTGGAGGCGCTGTTCTACGCCCGTCAGCGCGGCATGCCCGAGCCCATCGCCCGCGCGTTGCTCACCGAGGCCTTCCTGGGCGAGGTGGTCGACCGGATCGGCCATGAGGACGCCCGCGAGGCGGCCCGCGCCTGGGTCGCCCGGCGGCTGGAGGCGAGAGCGTGACAGCTTCAAATGGATACCGGTTGAAGCGCCCGTCACGCTCTCACTCTAGGAAGATAGACCCCTTTTATCCGGTTCAGATGAACCCATCTGAACCGGAAGGGGTCTAGGGCATGAGCTTCGACGTCGAGTCCGTCCGCCGCGAGTTCCCGATCCTGTCGCGCCGGGTGCACGGCAAGCCGCTGGTCTATCTGGACTCCGCCGCCTCGGCCCAGAAGCCGCGGGCGGTGATCAACGCCATGGTCGAGGCCATGGAGGGGTCCTATTCCAACGTTCACCGGGGCTTGCACACCCTCGCCAACGAGACCACCGAGGCCTACGAGGCTGCGCGCGGCAAGGTCGCCGGCCTGATCGGCGCCGAGACGAGCGAGATCGTCTGGACCAAGGGCGGCACCGAGGCGATCAACCTGGTGGCCTCCGGGATCGGCGCCACGCTGCAGGCGGGCGACGAGATCCTGCTCACCGAGATGGAGCACCACGCCAACATCGTGCCCTGGCATTTCCTGCGCGAGCGCAAGGGCGTGGTGCTGAAGTTCGCGCCGGTCCTCGACGACGGACGGCTGGACGTGGCGGCGTTCCGCGGCCTGCTCACCGAGCGCACCAAGGTCGCGGCCTTCACCCACATGTCCAACGTGCTGGGCACGGTGAACCCGGTCGCCGAACTGGTCGCCGCGGCGCGCGACGCCGGCGCGATCACCCTGATCGACGGCTGCCAGGCCATTGTCCACGAGCGCATCGACGTGAAGGCGATCGGCTGCGACTTCTACGTCTTCTCCGGCCACAAGCTCTATGGCCCCACCGGCGTCGGCGCCCTCTATGGCAAGGCCGAGCGGCTGGCGGCGCTGCCGCCGTACCAGGGCGGCGGCGAGATGATCGGGGCGGTGGCGCTGGAGGCCATCACCTACGCCGACCCGCCGCACCGGTTCGAGGCCGGCACGCCGCCGATCCTGGAGGCGATCGCGCTGGGCGCGGCCATCGACTGGCTTGCCGGGCTGGATCGCGCGGCGATCGCCGCCCACGAGGCCGCCCTCTACGCCCGGGTGGCCGAGCAGCTGTCCGGCGCCAACTGGCTGAAGGTGCTGGGCGAGGCGCCGGGCAAGGGGGCGATCTTCGCCTTCACCGTCGAAGGCGCCCACGCCCACGACGTGGCCCAGATCCTCGACCGCTACGGCGTGGCCGTCCGCGCCGGGACCCACTGCGCCGAGCCGCTGATGAAACGCTTTGGGGTGACGTCGAGCGCGCGCGCTTCCTTCGCCCTATATAACACCCAAGACGAAGCGGATTCCTTCGTCGACGCCCTGACCCGGACGCGAGCGTTCTTTGCATGACCCCAGACGACGCCACCCTCGACTCGAAGTCGCCCCCTCTCGCCCAGGCGGAGCTCGACGCGCTGACCGATCAGCTCGTCGAACAGCTGAAGACCGTCTACGACCCGGAGATCCCGGTCGACATCTATGAGCTGGGGCTGATCTACAAGGTCGACGTCTCGGACGACCGGGACGTGGCCATCGACATGACCCTCACCGCGCCCGGCTGCCCGGTGGCGGGCGAGATGCCCGACTGGGTGCGCGACGCCGTCCTGAAGATCCCCGGCGTCCGCAACTGCACCGTGGACCTGGTGTTCGACCCGCCCTGGGACGCCTCGCGGATGTCCGACGAGGCCAAGCTTCAGTTGAACATGTTCTGACCGCAGAAATTTTGGCCATGACCGAACTCACCACCGCCCCTCGCACCCGCCGCCCGCGGCCCAAGATCGTCACCCTGACGGACGCCGCCGCCGAGCGCGTGCGCGAGATCATGGACAAGGCCGAGAAGCCCTACGCGGGCCTGCGCGTCGGCGTGAAGAACGGCGGCTGCGCCGGCCAGGAGTACGTCCTGGAATACGCCGAGGCCGCCGCCCCGCTGGACGAGGTGGTCGAGGACAAGGGCGTCACCATCCTGGTCGAGCCGAAGGCGGTGCTGTTCCTGGTGGGCTCGCAGATCGACTACGAGACCTCGCGGCTGTCGTCGAAGTTCGTGTTCCACAACCCGAACGAGACCGACGCCTGCGGCTGCGGGGAGAGCGTGACGATCATTCCGGCGGAGAAGGCATAAGCTTCCAGCGCCTATCGCAGCGGCATCCTGAACGTGAACCGGGTCTCGGTGGCGTCGGACGCCACCTCCAGCACGCCGCCGTGCGCGCGGGCGATCTCCCTGGCGATGTAGAGGCCGAGCCCGAGGCCCTGCTGGTGCGGCCGGTCCGAAGCGCGCGAGAAGGGCTCGAAGAGTCGCGACAGGGTGGCTGGCGCGATCGGCTCGCCGGTGTTGGCCACGTACAGCTCGAACGCACCGCCTTCCGCCCGGCCGAAAACCCGGATCGGGCCGTTCGGCGATCCGTGGGTCACCGCGTTTCCCACCAGGTTCGAGAGCAGCTGCGCGATCCGGCGCTCGTCGATGGAGACCGGCTCGCCGAGCTGGATGTCGGCGGTGATGGTCCTGTCGGGCCGTGCGGTGGCCAGTTCGCGCACCACCTGCAGCAGGACGGCTTCCAGGCCAGCCGAGACGCGCCGCTCGATCACGAACCCGCCGCCGAGGCGGCCGCGGGCGAAATCCAGAATGTTGTCGATCAGGACGGCCATGCGATCGACGCTGGACTGCATGTGGCCCAGCAAGGTCGTCGAATGGGGATCGAGAGGGCGCTTTTTCAGAAGCCGCGCCGCCGCGTCCACCGAGGCGAGGGGATTGCGCAGGTCGTGGCCCAGGACGGCGATGAACTGATCGCGGAGCTCCGAGGCGGCCTGCGCGTCCAGCAGGGCCGCCTGGCTCTCTTCCAGGCGATCCTGGGCGTCCAGGTGGCGGGCGATCAGGTCGGCGAAGAGCTCGAACATCGCCCGGGTCTGCGGCGTGCGGAGCTGCGCCGGGTTCGGGTCGATGGCGCACAGGGTGCCGAAGAACTCCCCACGGTGGCGGATCGGGATCGAGATGTAACTCTGGAAACCGTACGTCGCCGGCGTCAGGTGCCCGCAGTAGGTCGGGTCCTCGGTCACGTGGTCGATGATGATCGCTTCGCCGCCCGTGCGCACCGCGTCGCAGAGGGTCGTGGCGACCGCCAGCTCGCCGCCCGGGACGAGGCCGAAAGCGATCTCGTCGCGCACCGCGCAGGCGATCCAGCGGTCCGCCGTCACCCGTGCGACGGCGGCGAACCGCATGCCCGTGGTGAGGCAGACGACATCGAGAATCCTCGGCACGACGTCCAACCGGCCGACCGCCGCCACGTCCTCGTCTATGGTCGCCAAAACGCCTGTTCCCACCGAACTTGCACATCGGTGTATAGACTGCGCGCCTTGGCGTCACCCGCCTCAGGTGCGCTACAGGGTAGCAAGCTCGCCTCCCCGCCGGGGCGGCGCACCAGCCGGAGTACGACTTGAAGATCGGCATCGTTTCGGACGTTCATTGCAACGCCGCCGGCCTGGAGGCCGCCTTCGACCTGATGGGCGACGTGGACGAAATCCTCTGCGCCGGCGACAGCGTCACCCAGGTGCGGTTCTCCAACGAGGTGCTGGCCCTGCTGCGGGACCGAGGCGTCCGCACCGTGCTCGGCAACCACGACGTGGAATACATCAACCGCGTGGCGCACCTGCCGTCCCAGCGGGGCGTGGTGGACGACGCCCTGGTGGACTGGCTGCGCAACCAGCCCGAGACGCTGGAAATGGACCTGGCGGGCAAGCGCCTGCTGATGGTCCACGCCACGCCCTGGACGCGGGACTACGTCTATCCGGGCTCGCGGGAGATGAAGCGCTTCGCCGAGGTGGACGCCGATTTCGTCCTGGGCGGCCACACCCATTCGCTGTTCTCCGGCCGGTTCGGGCGCGCCCTGGTGGTCAACCCCGGCTCCACCGGCGAGGGGCGCGACCTGGGCGAGGGCCCCAAGCTCACCTGTGCGATCCTCGACACGGTCACCGACGAGGTGCGGCTGTTGAGCTTCCCGGAGGTGAGGAGCCTCTGACGTCCGGGTGGGCGAACTAACCCGCCGCCAACGCCGCCGGGTCCATGTACATCAGCTCCCAGACGTGGCCGTCGGGGTCCTGGAAACTGCAGCCGTACATCGGGCCCATGTCGATGTTGGGCTTCCAGGGCTTGCCGCCGGCGGCAAGCGCCTTGGCCAGGGTGTCGTCCACCTGCGCCCGGCTGTCGGCGGAGAGGCAGGTCAGCACCTCGGTCGCCTTGGTGGCGTCGCTGATCTCGCCGGTGATGAATTCGCGGAACTTCGGTTCCGTCTGCAGCATGGCGAAGATGTTCTCCTCGATGATCATGCACGCCGCCGTCTCGTCGGAGAACATCGGGTTGAACGTAAAGCCCAGGGCCGCGAAGAAGGACTTGCTCTTCTCCAGGTCCTTCACCGGCAGGTTCACAAAGATCATTCGCATCAGAGGGCTCCACAGGTTGGTGGCCCCCAGGACGAACGGGCCGGGCGCGCGCCGACATGAGGGGCCCGAAAAAACCTCAGTCGGCGCGTTCCGGCCTCAGGCGGCAGGCGGGATGTTCTGGTTCACCCGGAAGAAGTTGGTGGGGTCGTAGGCCTTCTTGACCTGCGCGAGACGCTGGTAGTTGGGCCCGTAGGCCGCCTGGACACGGCCCTCCGCCTCGTCGTCCCCCATGAAGTTCACATAGGCGCCGCCCGGGTTGAAGGGGTGGATCGCCTCCCAGTAGCGCCGGCCCCAGGCCTTCAGGTCGGAGGCCATCCGCGGATCCGGATCGATCGCGGCGATGACCATCGACCAGGTGGCGTCGCGGGCGCCCCAGGCGGTGTCGGCCGCGCCGACCCGACGCACCTCCCCGTCGATCGGATAGAGGTGCATGAGGCTGAGCTCGCTGGGCGAGCGGGCGATGTTCTCGATGTGGGTGTCGATGGCCTGGTCGGAGAGCTCCTTCACGAAGTCGCCCTTCCAGTACCATTGCAGGCCCTTGGGCATCAGGCCGTCGAACAGGCTCTGCAGGGCGGGGAAGGGCATCTCGCCCATCCAGTCGAGGATCGGCGCGGGCAGGGCGTCGCGCAGCGGCTTCATCGCCGCCACCCCTTCCGCGGTCGGTCCGTTGTAGCAGGCGATGACCGCGCAGATCTTCTGGCCCCAGATCTCCTCGGGGAAGGGGGCGGTGGAGGGCACCGTCTTCAGGCCCAGGAACGGCCCGAGCTTCTCCGGCGCCTTCGGCAGGAAGTCGCGGTAGGCCTGCATGACCGCCTTGGCGTCCGCCAGCTTCCAGAAGATCGGACCGCCATAGACGTTGGCGGCCGGATGGGCGCGGTAGAGGAAGGTGGTCACCACCCCGAAATTGCCGCCGCCGCCGCGCAGGGCCCAGAACAGGTCCGGGTGCTCACGCGCGCTGGCGGTGACGAAGCGGCCGTCGGCGAGCACCACGTCGGCTTCCAGCAGGTTGTCGATGGTCAGGCCGTGGGCGCGGGTCAGGTAGCCGGTGCCGCCGCCCAGGGTCAGGCCGGCGACGCCGGTGGTGGAGACGATGCCGGCCGGCACCGCCAGCCCGAAGGCGTGGGCGGCGTGCTCCACGTCGCCCTGGGTGCAGCCCGGCTCCACCCGCACGGTGCGCTGGACGGGGTCGATCCGCACGCCGCGCAGGCGCGAGAGGTCGATGACCAGGCCGTCGTCGCAGGACCCCAGGCCCGGGCCGTTGTGCCCGCCGCCGCGGATCGCCGTGAGCACGCCGGTCTCACGACCGAAGTTGACCGCGGCGATGACGTCGGCCACGTCCGCGCAGCGGGCGATCAGCCGCGGGCGCTTGTCGATCATGGCGTTGTAGAGGGCGCGGGCTTCGTCGTAGCCGGCGTCCGATGGGGCTAGGATCTCGCCCCGGAAGCCTTCCTTGAAGGCGGCGATGGCGTTGTCGTCCAACATGGTTCTATTCCGTCAGGAGAGAGGAGAAGGGGGGTACGAAAAGAGAGGCGAAGCTAGGCCCCGCCCGCGAGCGTCGCCATGATCGCGCATCCCCATTTCTTGCTGTATCGTCCGACCACTTGTCCCATCGTCCGCGGGAATTGACCGCCCGTCCGGAGACCTGCTTTGGATGTCCTGTCGGAGGTCTTGCGCGCGGTTCGGCTGACCGGCGCCGTCTACTTCGACATCAACGCGCGCGCGCCCTGGGTGGCGGAGTCGCCGCCGACGGCGGTCATCTGCAGCCGCGTCATGCCGGAATTCGAGCACGTGATCGCCTTCCACATCATGATGGAGGGCGCGTGCTGGGCGCAGGTGGGCGACGAGTCGCTGCCGCCGGTTCGGCTGGAGACCGGCGACGCGGTGATCTTCGTGGGCGGCGAAGGCCACTTCATGGGCACCGAACAGGGGCATCGCGCGGCGCCCGACCTGGGCATGTATTATCGACCGAGCGACCGGCCGCTGCCGTTCGTGCTCGACCAGTTCGGAGGCGCGGGCGAGCCGGCGCGGTTCGTGTGCGGCTATCTCGGCTGCGACGCGCGCCCGTTCAATCCGATCCTCGAAGCCTTGCCCCGGCAGCTGCACGTGCGCTGCGACAGCGAGGCGGGCAGCCTGACGTGCAACCTGATCCGGGTCGCCCTGCAGGAGAACGAGCGGCCGCGGGCCGGCGGCGAGACCATCCTGTCCAAGCTCAGCGAGCTGATGTTCATGCAGGCGGTGCGTGAGCACATCGACAGCCTGCCGGCGCATTCCACCGGCTGGCTGGCCGGCCTGCGCGACCGGCACGTGGGCGCGGCGCTCTCGCTGATGCATGCGCGCCCGACCGAGGCCTGGACCCTGGACGGCCTCGCGCGCGGCGTAGGGCTGTCGCGCTCGGTGTTCGCCGAACGGTTCACCGCCATGATGAACGCCCCGCCGATGCATTACCTCAGCAACTGGCGCCTGCAGCTCGCCGCGCGGCTGCTGGAAGCGCAGGGGACCAGCATCGCCCAGGCCGCCGCGGCCGTGGGCTATGAATCGGAGGCGGCGTTCAACCGCGCTTTCAAGAAGCTGGTGGGCCTGCCGCCGGGCGCCTGGCGGCGCACGCGGATGATGGCGGCCCAGGCTTGAGCGCCGGCGCAGACCCGGCGCGAACGCCGGCCGTCCTCGTCCTCACCGCGGTCGCGATGCTGTGCTTTGCGGCCAACTCGCTGCTGTGCCGGATGGCGCTCGCCGAGCCGCGGATCGATCCGGCGAGTTTCACGGCGCTGAGGCTGGTCGCAGGGGCGGTCGCGCTCGCATTGCTGGTGTGGGCGCGCGGCGCGCGCGGCCTGGTCAAGGCCGGGCGGTGGTCGGCGGCCTTCGCCCTGTTCGCCTACGCGGCGGCGTTTTCCTTCGCCTACGTCTCCCTGACGGCCAGCACGGGCGCGCTGATCCTGTTCGGCGCCGTGCAGGCGACCATGATCGGGGTCGGCGTGCTGCGCGGAGAGGGGCTCTCCTGGCCGCAGGGCCTGGGCGCGGCGCTGGCGGGCGCCGGCCTCATCTACCTGCTGTCCCCCAGCGCCTCGGCGCCGCCGCTGGCCGGCGCGGCGCTGATGGCGGCGGCGGGCGTCGCCTGGGGCGCCTATTCGCTGCTGGGGCGCAGCGCGGGCAGCCGCGGCGTGGACCCGACGCTGGCGACGGCCGGTAACTTCCTGCGCGCGGCGCCGATGTGCCTGGCGCTGGCGCCGTTCGCGGCGACGGCCCACGTGAGCGTCATGGGGGCGGGGCTGGCGGTGGCCTCGGGGGCGCTGGCCTCCGGCGCCGGCTATGCGATCTGGTATGCGGCGCTGAAGGGGCTGAACGCCAGCGAGGCGGCGATCGTGCAGCTCACCGTGCCGGCCATCGCCGCGGCCGGGGGCGTCGCGCTGCTGGGCGAGACGCTGTCGCCCCGCTTCCTGGTCGCCGCCGCCGCGATCCTGGGCGGCGTCGCCGTGGTGCTGAGCGTCCGCCGGCGTTGACCAGGACGGATCAGACCAGGACCTGTACGGCCTGTTTCGCCGCCGCATATTCCGCCGCCAGCCGCTCCACCAGCTCCGCCACCGGCGGCAGGTCGCCGATCAGGCCCACGCCCTGGCCGACGCTCCAGATGTCGCGCCAGGCGCGTACGCCGGGCGGCAGGTCGCCGCGATGCAGGCTGAGCGGGGGCGGCAGGTTGGCGAGGTCCATGCCGGCCGCCTCGATGGACTGGCGCAGGAAGCTGGCCGGCAGGCCGGAGATGGCGGGCGTGTAGACGACGTCCTTGGTCTCGGCCTCCAGGACCATGGCCTTGTAGGCGTCGGGGGCAATGGACTCCCGCGTCGCCAGGAACCGGCTGCCCATGTAGACGAGGTCGGCGCCCAGCGCCTGGGCCGCGAGGATCGAGCGGCCCTCGCTGATCGCGCCCGCCAGGACGATCAGGCCGTCGAACCGCTGGCGCACCTGGGGCAGGAGGGCGAAGGGGCTGAGCGCGCCCGCGTGGCCGCCCGCGCCGGCGCAGACCAGGATGATGCCGTCGACGCCCGCCTCGGCGGCCTTCTCGGCGTGGCGCACGGTGGTGACATCGTGGAAGATCAGTCCGCCCCAGTCGTGGACCCGCCGCGCGGCCTCCGCGGGATCGCCCACGCTGGAGATCAAGATCGGCGGCTGGCGGCGCAGGACCACCTGGCCGTGGGGGCTGGCGTCCAGCGGCCCGGCCAGCGTCAGGTTCACGGCGAAGGGCGCGGCGCCCGAGCCCTGTTCGGCCTCCAGGGCGTCGAACCAGCTCTCCAGGGTCTCGGGCGTGCGGGCGTTGCCGGCGGGAAAGCCGCCCACGACGCCGGCGCGGCACGCCTCGCGCGCCAGCTCCAGCCCCGAGACCAGGAACATGGGCGCTGCGATCACCGGCAGCCGCAGCCGGCTCCGCCAGTCGGGCGCAGGCGTGGCCATGGTCCTCAGCCGGCCTGGGCGCGCTGCGCCTTCAGGGCCGAGAAATAGGCCTGGGTGGCCAGGCCCATGTTCGCGGACTCCCGGTCCAGGTGACGGGCGAAGGTCTCGTCCTCCGAAGCGTTGAGGTTCTGCTTCATGTAGGCCCAGCCGGAGCGGGGGCCGGCGGCGAGCTTCCTGGCGACCTCCAACGTGCGCTCGCGCAACTCGGCGTCCGGGAACACCCGGTGATAGAGCCCGAAGTCCCTGGCCGCCTGGGCGTCGAATTTCTCGCCCAGCAGGAAGAGCTCGCGGGCCTTGGCCGCGCCGATGATCTTCGGCCAGACGTAGGTGGCTCCATAGTCGCCGGCCCCGCCGATGCGGTCGTAGGCCGACAGGAAGGTCGCGCTCTCCGCCGCGAAGCGCAGGTCGCAGGCTCCGGCCAGGCCGATGCCGGCCCCGGCCACCGGGCCGTTGACCATGGCGATGGTGGGCTTGGGCGCCTCGCGCAGAAGGCGGGAGGTCTCGGCGTTGCGGCGCAGGCCGGCGCCGCGGGTCAGCTCGGGCGGGGGAGGCACGCCCTCGGCGCGGCGCTGGCCGCCGTCCTTGGTGTCGCCGCCGGCGCAGAAGCCGCGGCCGGCGCCGGTCAGCACCACGCAGCCCACGTCCGGGTTCTCGACCACCGAGGTCACGACGCCGGTCAGCGCCTCCATGATCTCGCCGTTGAGCGCGTTCAGCCGGTCGGGGCGGTTCAGGGTGACGACGGCGACGCCGTCGGCGATCTCCACAAGGACGGTGTCGCTCACCTCTAGCGGCCCTTCCATTGCGCCGGCCGCTTTTCGAGGAAGGCGCGCGGGCCTTCCTTGGAATCCTCGGTCTTGGAGACCACCGCCGAATGCTGCTTGGACAGGAGCCGCAGGTCGGCGTCGGTCATGTCGGCGGACTGGCGGGCGACGATCAGGCTCTCGCGCACCGAAACCGGGGCGTTGACGGTGATCGAGCGGGCGAGCTCGATGGCGGTCTCCAGCACCATGGCGGTGGGGACCACGCGGTTGACCATGCCGAAGCCGTAGGCGCGCCCGACGTCCAGCCGTTCGCCGGTGGCGACCAGCTCCAGGGCGACGTTGCGGGGCAGGACCCGGGCGATGCGGTGGACGCCGCCGGCGCCGGCGAACAGGCCGCGCTTGACCTCCGGCAGGCCGAACTGGGCATCCTCGGAGGCGACGATCATGTCGCAGGCCAAGGTCAGCTCGCAGCCGCCGGCCAGGGCGAAGCCCTTCACCGCGGCGATCCAAGGCTTGGTGCGCTTGGCGTCGACGAAGCCGCCGAAGCCGCCGTCCGGCGTGGCGATCTTCGAGCCCTGGCCGGCGGCGATGGCCGCCAGGTCCGCGCCGGCGCAGAACACCTTGTCATTGGAGGAGGTGAGGATGGCGACCCAGATCTGGTCGTCGGCCTCGATCTTCTTGACCAGGAACTCCACCGCCTCGGACAGGGCCGGGCTCATGGCGTTGCGCACCTCCGGCCGGTTGAGGGTGACGACGGCGATATGCTCGTCCACCACCTCATAGAGGGCGAGGCTTCCCACGCCGTCGGGTTGCTGGCTCATCGGCCGCTCCTGGAAAATGGTTCAACAATGCATGAGATGGCCGGGATGAGCCCCCGGCCACCAAACAGGTCTGATCGCTCAGCGGCCGGTGGGCATGTCCTTGAAGGGCACGTCCTTGTCCACGCGGATGTCGCCGGGCAGGCCCAGCACGCGCTCGGCGATGATGTTGCGCAGGATCTCGTCGGTGCCGCCGGCGATCCGCGAGCCGGGACCGGACAGCCATTGGGCCTCGAAGAGACCGTCCTGCAGGGCCACCCGCGGATCGCTGATGATCCCGAACTGGTCGAGCATGTCGACGGCTTCCGAGCCCATATCCTGGGCCTGGACGGCGCTGATGATCTTGGCGATCGAGTTCTCCGGGCCCGGGGTCGCGCCCTTGGAAAGGGCGGTGATGGTGCGCATGCGGGTGTGCCGCAGCCCCTCGGTCTGGACATACCAGTCGGCGATCTTCTCGCGCAGCGCCGGGTGCTTCAGGGCCGGCTGGCCGTCGAGGTCCACCTGGCGGGCGAGATCCATGAAGGCCGAGTAGTCGGCGGCGGAACCGGCTCCGATCGACAGGCGCTCGTTCATCAGGGTGACGAGGCTGACCTTCCAGCCGTCGTCGACGGCGCCCAGGCGCTGGCTGTCGGGGATGCGCAGGTCGGTGAAGAACACCTCGTTGAAGCCGGACCCGCCGGACATCTGGTGGATCGGCCGCACCTCGACGCCGGGCGCCTTCATGTCGATCCAGAACATGGTCATGCCCTTGTGCTTGGGCGCGTCCATGTTGGTGCGGACCAGGAGGATGCCGTAGTCGCTGTAGTGGGCGCCGCTGCTCCAGATCTTCTGGCCGTTGATCACCCAGTCGTCGCCGTCGCGGACGGCGCGGGTGCGCGCCGCGGCGACGTCGGAGCCGCCGGAGGGCTCGGAGAACAGCTGGCACCAGATCTCCTCGCCGCGCAGTCCCGGGCCCACGAAGCGCTTCTTGGTCTCCTCGTCCGAAAAGGCGATCACGGTGGGGATGCACATGCCCAGGCCGATGCCGAAATAGGCCGAGTTGACGGCGTACTTGGCCTCTTCCTGGCCGAAGATGACGCTCTGGATCGGCGTGCCGCCCGGGCCGCCCCAGTCCTTGGGCCAGGTGATCTGGGCGTAGCCGGCGGCGGCTTTCTTGCGCTGGAACTCACGCGCCCTTTCGAGATCGGCTCCGCCGATGCGCTCATACCTCGGCACGCCGGGCGGCGCGTTGGCCTTCAGCCAGGCGGCGGCCTTCTCGCGGTAGGCGGCTTCTTCAGGCGTATCGGAGAAGTCCATGAAATGCTCCTTGTCCTTACGCCGCGTTGCGTCGTTCGAGCTGGCTGACGAGCCGTTCCTTCCAGGCGCGGGGGGCGCCGGCGACGAGGGCGAGCTGGCGGGACCTTCGGTAGTAGAGGTGGCAGTCGACCTCCCAGGTGAAGC